>JGI990J12352_1000012_pt1 | contig 37798 bp, 37 predicted proteins | sample Intmic4MA4BA4MSA_FD_12352 | JGI IMG/M metagenome (IMG submission 12352) | reverse complement strand
TTACCTTTATTTTAAAATTATAGCACCAACAGTTGTTAAAATCAACAATACTAAAAGATTTTAGGGTCAAACGGTGGAAAAATGTTCGCTATAATGGTATACTAGTAGTATAATAATTTTTGAGGTGAATTTTATGCCAAAGTATAATTTAAATAAGAAAAAATGGACAAAAGCAGTTTTATTAATATTAGCATTGTTGTTCGGGCTTTCGTATGTGGTAGCGTTAATCACTAGCGTTTTAAGTTTTTAATTGGAGTGTGACCCTGAGTGGATCCTGCCTTATGGTTTATTGTTTTGTTAATTTTAATTGTGATTTCGTCGTTTTTTAGTGCATCGGAAACGGCTTTTTCGAGTGTTAATCAAATCCGTTTACGTCATTATATGGAGGACGGTCGTAAGGGTTCAAGGGTTGCCTATGAGGTGAATGAGCGTTTTGAAGATGTTTTGTTAGTGATTGTTATTATGAATAACGTGGTTAATTTTGCGGCGGCGGGAATTGCGGCAATTGTCGCATTAGAGACAATGGGTGAGGCTGCCGCCGTTTTAGGGACTTTGTTGTTGACGATTATTATGATTATCTTCGGGGAGCTGCTGCCTAAATCGTATGCCCGCGAAAATGCTGAAAATCTGGTACTAAAAATTAGTGGCTTGTATGTGGTGTTGCTCTTCGTTTTGAAACCGGCAATCTGGATATTACGGGTTACCAAAAATGTTTTTCGGAAAAATGGCGAAGTTCGGGAGGATGAGCATACGGTAACCGAGGATGAGCTTGATGTGATTATTAACACGATGGAAGAGGAAGGCGTACTTGAGGAAGATGAGGCGGATATGTTGCAGGGGGTTCTCGATTTGAGTGAGACGTTTGTGAAGAATATTATGACACCACGGGTGGATGTGAAGTCGATTAATATTACGGCGACGGTCGAGGAAGCGAAACAGAAGTTTTTGGATCATAAGTTTTCGCGGATTCCGATTTATCAAGATGATCATGATAATATTGTTGGGCTTTTGTATGAGCGTGACTTGTTTGTGGCGATTATCGAGTATGGTGATGCGGTTGATTTAGGAACTTTGATTAAGGAACCAGTTTATGTTTCAAGTTCAATGCGGGTTTCTAATTTATTGGATAAGCTCCGTGAAGAAAAGCAGCATTTAGCGGTTGTAATTGATGAGCATGGTTCGGCTTCAGGGGTTGTTACGATGGAAGATGTTCTTGAAGAGGTTGTGGGTGAGATTTATGATGAGCATGATGAAGATGAAGAGTTGATTACTAAGCGTTCTGATACGATTTATGAAGTAAGTGCGGAGTTTGCTCTCGATGAATTATGTGCATTGTTCAATGTAAATCTTCGTGAAGATGAAGATGTTGTACCGATCGGAAGTTGGCTTTATGAGAAGCTGGAAGATATTCCAAAGGTTGACGATGAATATACGTTTGAATCGCTGAGGTTCCGCGTGACTTCGGTTGAGAATATGCGGATAATGCGTGTTTTGGTAGAGTACAAATCAGTTAATGAAGATGATGAGTAACGATGAGCTATTAGCTCATTGTTTTTTTGTAGCAATGACTAACATTTTGACATAGACTACTATAACAGAATGGGAGTTGGTTCGATGGTTTTAGTAGTTGTAAATGATACACGGATGACGTATGTTGCCGACGAGTTGTCCGAGTTTTTTAATGTGGTTCGTTTTAGTGAAACTTTAAAAGATTTTGATTTTTCGACCGTCCGATATGCGATTTTACCATTTAAAATTGATGCGGTCGCAATGTGCGACCTTGTTTCAAAATTGCCATCATCTTGTACGATTTTCACTCCGATCATCCGCGATTTTCTTGTCGATATTGTGCAGCCAGTCGAGGTAATTATGGACTATGATGAGATTGCTATTTATAATTCAATTCCGACTGCGGAGGGGACAATCTTGTATATTATGCAAAATACCGAGACGACCATTCATGGGAGTAATATTCATGTGATTGGTGCTGGTCGTTGTGGGGAAACCTTAGCGAAAAACTTACGTTCCCTCGGGGCAAATGTTTCGATATCGACGCGGAATCCGTCTTTAGCAGCAAGGATGTTTGAAACGGGAATTCCAGTTGTAGCGACTGATGTAGGGGTACTCCGTGCAGCTGATGTGATTGTTAATACGGTACCTGCAATGATGCTGGGGCGTGATCAGTTGGAACACGTCAAAAAGGGAGTCTATATCGCGGATATTGCGTCAGCTCCAGGGGGAATGGATTTTAATGCAGCGGTTGAACGTGGGATTAAAGCCGAGCTTTTACCAGCTCTACCTGGAATCATCGCCCCAAAGACGGCTGCGTCTTATTTAGCCCAGTTTATTAAAAGATGGATTGCGAAAGATGGTTATAAAAGAGGTTTTAATAATGAATAATATTAAAACAATTGTGATGAAATTTGGTGGTACTTCGGTGGCAAGTGTGGCAGCACGGGAATTGATGATGAGACATATTGTACGTGAGGTTACGGACGGATACAAGGTGCTTGTGGTTGTTTCAGCGATCGGGAGGTTAGGTTCGCCTTATGCGACGGATAGTTTGGGGAAGCTAGTCACGGAGAAAATAACTGATCAGGAAAGTGATCGACTGCTTTCTTGTGGGGAAATTATTTCTAGTATTGTTGTTTCTAATTTAGCGCGGCAAAACGACTTGCGGGCGACGAGTTTAGCACCAGGTGAGCTTGGAATTACAACGGATAATAACTACCGTGATGCCGGGATTGTTATTGTTGAAACTGGGGAGATACTAAAACGTTTTAATGAATATGATGTTTTGGTAGCACCAGGATTTATCGGAATTAGTGAGGATGGAAATATTACAACCCTTGGTCGTGGTGGTTCTGACACGTCTGCCATTGCCCTCGGTGCATCACTCGGCGCTGATTTCATTGATATCTATTCGGATGTGGTGGGAATAATGACTGCCGATCCTAAAGCAGATCCTGATGCAACGTTGATTTCAACGATGACTTACGATGAATTAGTCGAGATGGCAGAGAATGGTGCGAAAATTATCCACTTAAAAGCCATTAAAATAGCGCGAGATTGCGAAGTGAATGTGCGGTTTAGGTCAACGTTTGAAGATTTTGTTGGAACGGTTATTAGTAAGGAAAAGGGGGAAAATTAATGAGTAAACTGAATTTTGGACCGCTGATGACGGCGGTGATAACACCATTCGATGATGAGTTGCAAGTTGATATGGCTGGGTTCGAGCGTGTAATCGAGCATTTAATAGCGACGGGAACAACGGCGTTAGTTGTCAGTGGAACAACGGGAGAATCACCGACACTTAATTCGATGGAGAATTTGAAACTTTGGGAAGCGGCAATGGATTATGCTGATGGTAAAGTACCAGTTGTTGCTGGGGTCGGTACAAATAATACCAAAACAACATTAGCCAATATTAAACTTGCTGAAGAAGTTGGCGTTGATGCACTGTTAATTGTCGTCCCATACTACAACAAACCGTCGCAAAAAGGGTTATTAGAACATTTTTCTAAAATTGCTAAAACAACCGAGTTACCGATAATCCTGTATAATATTCCGTCGCGTTGCGGAGTCGGATTAGAACTAAAAACCATTTTGGAATTAGCAAAACTACCAAATATTATTGGGATTAAAGATTCGACTGGCGATACCGAAATTATCGCTCAGCTCAAGCAAAAACTCGGCGCTGATTTTCTGTTATATAGTGGTGATGATGGGCTTTACCTAGAAACGTTAAAAATTGGTGGCAACGGGGTTGTCTCAGTTGCAAGTCATCTAGTTGGGAAGTCGATGAAACGTATTTACGAATTATATAACATCGGCTTTGACGAACGGGCTGAATGTCTCAACGCAAAAATCACCCCGTTTTATCAGGCAATTTTCACCTACCCAAACCCAGCTCCGATTAAAGCCTTGCTAACCAAAAAAGGAATTGATGTTGGTGGCGTTCGCTTACCACTGGTTAGTCTCGAAGACTTTGAGGTGGATATCTTGTGGGATAAAGTCGAGGATTTGATTGATAAATAATAACTACAAGCCCGTATAGGGTGTTAGTGTTGAAAAAGCCCTCATTTTGGCGAAAATGTCGATTTTGAAGGCTTTTTTTATGCTAAAGGCAAATACTTGTTATATAAAATTGAGCTCAACGGATTTCTTTGCCCTTGACCAATTGTAAATATTTTTTGTTTGCTAAGCGTAAATTCATCTAAAGATAGTGGGAGCAGGTATTGCCGAAACGATGTATAATGTAATGGTCGACTCGAGAACGGTCGAAAAATAAAAGAAAATGTTTTAGTAGTGAATTACGAAAACTTTCTTACTAATATGAGGTGAAGTTTGATGAAAAAAGGTTTAACGATTTTGTTATGCTCGTTGTTTGTTTTAGTGTTTTTAGTTGCTTGTGGTGCGGATGAGCCGCCGATATCAGTTGATTCGCCAAATGGTTATGAGCCACTTATTGATTATCCTGAAAGTGAAGAGGCAGTGGAGCGTATCCGTGAGTTAGTAACGGTAATAGATTTTTACGGAAATGAAATTGAAGTATTGACAAATCCAACGGTAGTTGCAATTTATGACTGGGGTGTACTTGATATTTTATATAACATTGGTTTTGAACGGACGGGGATTGAAACGTTGATTATTCCAAATCCAGCGGGAATTCCAGCATCATTATCATATTTTGCGGAAGCTGATTTCGTGTTTAATGGTGGGTCATTATTTTATGTTGATCGTGATGTGCTTGATTTAGTCCAACCAGAATTAGTGATTTTAGGAGCACGTTCATTCGGGATGAACGCAGCTGGTGAACGTCTTGATCCAGAGCCACGTGATGCTTTTCGTGATGAAACAATGGCGCGTTATGAAACGACAGCTTGGGTACGTTTAGGGCCAGGACGTGATATTAACTTAATTCGTGATATGGAAGTTAGTGCGAATGCTTTATCATTGATTTTTCCTGACTTAGCAGCAGATATTCAAGCAGAATTAGCAGTAATTTTAGATGGAATAGCTGGTGTTTATGAGTTAGCAAGTGCATCTGATTCAAGAGCGATTTTTGCAATGATGATGGATGCAACGAGTTTATCAGTATTCCACCCAGGAAGTCGTTTCAATATGCTATACGAAGAGTTTGGCTTTACGGCAGCTGATCCAGACGCATCATTGGCTTTCACTGACCAGCATGGTTTTGATGTACGAGCGGAATATTTATTAGCTTTAAATCCTGATATTATTTTTGTGCTCGACCGTAGTAATAATATGATTGGCCCAGGACCAGCATTTGAAAATATTACTAGTGACCCAATTATTGCCCAAACTTCGGCGGCACAAAACGGGAACATTATTGCTTTAGACCCGACTTCGTGGTACACGATTACTGGTGGTTTCGGGGCAGCTCAGCAGATGATTGCTGACTTGATGATTTATTTAAGCCAATAATGTTTTAAAGGATAACTGTTTAGTGCATCCCTAAGTTTTACGCACGACCGATTGTTTGAACTAGGTATCGTTGATAATGCTACGATTCTTGCACCTACTGTGATTAACTTACGCCTCATTCTTCGGCGAGTTAATCTACAGGTGGCATAAAGCTCAACTCGCCGACGTAGGAGGTGTTAGTTGAACTTATACCTTTAGGTAGGTGCAAGTTTCGCTTACTTGGGCAGTGATTTGTCATTGTTTGAAAAAATAAAAATGCCAAACCACCACCGTTTAAAGGGAACACTGTATTACCTAAAAGGATTTGTTTTGATATGGTTAAAAATGATTTACTAAAACGACATTGGAAGCGGGCATTAATTGTCACGCTTTTCGTTGTTTTCACGATTGCTTCATTATTTATCGGAGCACTTGATGGAGTAACTCCACAAGCCCTAATCCAAGGGGATGAAATTGCACGGTTGGTTTTTATCCATAGTCGAATTCCGCGGACGATGGCCATCATTTTGTCGGCGGCGGGTTTATCAGTCGCTGGTTTAATCATGCAAGCAATCAGTCGTAATAAATTTATGTCACCTTCGACTGCTGGGACGACGGATGCGGCGGCGCTCGGGTTATTATTTTCGTTTATTTTCTTTTCATCGCAGTCGGCAATGGTTCAAACAATATTTGCTTTCACCTTTGCGCTTGTGGCAACGTTAATTTTCACGATTATCATCAGTCGTCTCAAAATCCGAGAAACGGTCTATATTCCATTGCTCGGAATGATGTTCGGTGGGATGATTTCTGCCTTGACGACTGCGATTGCTTTCCAGTTTGAAGCAATGCAAGTTGTGAATATGTTTAACATGGGAAGTTTTGCCCGACTTGGTGATTTCCGAATGGTGTACATTGTCATCGTGCCGATTTTCTTCGCTGTTGCGTTTGCGACAAAGTTCAGTATTATCGGTCTTGGTGAAGATTTTGCGAAGAACCTCGGTGTCAGCTATAATCAGGTTGTGATCGTTGGGCTAATCGTTGTATCATTGATTAGTGCGGCAACTTTTGTTGCCGTGGGACCACTGCCATTTATTGGCTTAATTATCCCCAATATGGCGACTTCGTTTTACGGTGACAATCTCAAAAAATCAATTTTCGATTTGATGCTGTTCGGCGCAGTTTTCGTCCTCATTTGCGATATCATCAGCCGTCTTGTCATTTTCCCATTTGAAATGAACGTCACTTTAACAATTAGTATCGTTGGTGGTGCAATTTTCATGATTTATTTGATTAGGGGGCTAAACGATGCAAGAGCTCATTAATATCAAAAAACGTGAACGCCGACAGCTAATTATCGCTTTCACTGTCATGGGTCTACTCATGGTCGTGGGGATTATTCTTTACATCATGTCCCGTACATATATCAAAGCTTGGCGATTGGGCGTACCTATGACGCCGCTTGCCTTTAATAGTATTATGAGTCGTAGCATTCCTGCCCTCATTGGAATGATTGCTGCCGCTTTCTTAATCGCCGTCATTAGTTTAAGCTTTCAAACAACGGTCGATAGTAAAATCCTTGCTCCTTCCATGATTGGCTTTGACGCTGTTTTTATAGGAATCCAAACCATTTTAGTATTTCTTTTTGGTACGACCGCTGTAACATTTACCAACCCTTTCGTTAACTATATCATCTCAGCCACGACGATGGTTTTTGTTTCATTCTTCATGTATCGCGCCGTACTTCGGCGCAGTAAAAATAATACCATCTTCTTATTGATGTTCGGATTGGTCTTATCAGGGATTATCAGTAATGGTGCCCGCTATCTCCAGACGATTATGTCGTTCTATGAATTTACTCAGGTGCAAGCGGCGATTAATGTGACGATTAACAATATGAATACCACGATTATTTATATGGTCGTACCACTGATGGTTATCCTCGCTGGGGTCATCATCTGGCGTCATCGCACTTATAACGTTATGACCCTCGGAGCCAAGCAAGCCCGCGGATTGGGGGTGGACTTTGAAAAAGAATTGCATTTAAACCTCATTTTAATTGCCATTGGTATGAGTCTTGCAACCGCTTTAATCGGGTCGTTGACATTCCTCGGATTACTTGCGGTTAACTTTGCTCGCATGTTGATACGAACCCATCGTCATTTACCATTATTTATCGCTTCTGGCTTAGTGGCAACCTTAGCCCTTGTATTCGGGCAGACAATCGTTGAATTACTACAAGGAGCAGTCCCAGTGACCGTCATCATCAACCTCATCGGTTGTTCATGGATCTTCTATTATATAATAAAAGATAATAAAATCTAATCACTACTAAAACAAATCAAATTCTAATAGTCACTAATTATGTATTTTCAACAAAAAAAGACTTTTTCAGAGTTGAATTAGGATAAGGTGAAAAGTCACTAAAATCGAATTTATGTCTCTAAAATAAATTTTAGGAAGTAAAACCAAGTTTAAAAAGCCATTAATGTTGAATTTTAATAAAAAATGACTTTTAGAAAAAGGACAAGATATTATGATTGAAGTCAGAAATGTTTCCCAAAGTTACAATAAGAAATCATCCGAACCAACGCTGAAAAATATTAGTCTCACGGTCAAGGAAAAAGAAATTACTGCCCTTGTTGGGGCAAATGGTGCTGGTAAATCGACGCTTTTAAGTGTAATGACAAACATTATTTCTGCAACTACTGGCGAAGTTTTGCTTGATGGATGCGATGTGCGCAAATTAAAAACCGCCGATTTATCGAAAAAGATGGCTTTCTTACGACAAAGTCAGCAAATTAATGTCAAGATTACTGTTAACGATTTGGTTGAATATGGCAGATTTCCGCATTGTGGCGGGCGCTTGGGTACGGCAGATCATAAATGCGTTGAAGAGGCACTCGAGTATATGGCACTCGCTGACTTACGCCATCGCTATCTCGATGAGCTATCGGGTGGGCAACGTCAGCGTGCCTTTATTGCCATGATTCTCGCGCAGGATACCCCATATATCTTCCTCGACGAGCCATTGAATAATCTTGATATTAAATATTCCGTTGAGATGATGAAGATTATCAAAACGCTGGTTGATGACTTAGGTAAAACTGTGATTGTTGTATTGCATGATATCAATTTCGCAGCGGCGTATGCTGGGCATATTATTGCGATGAAAGATGGTCAAATCTTTAAAGAAGGGACGCCGAACGAAATTATTACCAACGAAGTTCTTGATCCAGTATTCGACCATGAATTTAACATTAGTCAACAAGACGGTCGCCACGTGTGTCTTTACTTTGACGAGGGTGATTGTACGAAAAATGGATGTTGTGAAAAAGATAATTCCGACCGAAAAATCTGTGAACGTCATCGAAGAATTAGCTAATTAAAGAAAGCATAATTAGGCATTCATAATTGATGAATGTCTTTTTTTAAATATAATTTTAATTATTCACTTTTACCCTAATCCAACAAAAATTCCCAAATACCTCACAGCAAGTCCTGCTAGTACACCTAAGAATGGATTTTTTGTAAGCGCCGTAACCGCCATAGTTACCCCTGCTACTGGCATATCTGATGCAAATCCGTCGTTTCTTAATTGCGGTAAAAACGTTGAGAAGATACCGATAATCATCAAGAAACCGGCGATGCTTTGTGTCGGAATGTATTTGCATAACTTTGTGACCAGACCTAAAAGTAATAGCAACGCCAAAATGAGCATAACAGCAACGCTTCCTAGCACAGGCCATGGAGCTGCAGCCGTTCCTGAGATAATCGTTTCAAGCGGCATACCACCGAAAATAACACTGAAAAACCCTGCTAGACCACTTACAAGAGTTAATTGATCAAAATTTTGTTCAAGACCACCAGCCATGCCAGCATTAATTGCACCAAATGATGTTGTAATACCGACACCGAGACAAATCAGAGCGAGTCCACTTAAGATGGATTTGAAAGTGAAGTGTGGCTTAACAAGTTTCCAATCGTCTTGTTTCCAGTAGGAAAGTGTCCAGAATTTACTCGCATCACTTTCGCCCCGAATCTCGCTTAGCGTTGGCTTTTGAGATAGTAAGTAATAAATGGTCGAGATCGTCACCGAACCTGCAACGGTGTAAACCAAAGCGTGAGCTGATCCTGCGGTCGTCGAGATAGCAAAAATAACCAAGGCGCTGACAAATGATACAACCCCAACGCCCAAATTTCCTTTTTCTTTATGGGAGATGAATTCAACACCAATTTCAGTTAGCATCAAGCCAACACCCGCCATCATTCCTGCTATAATGGCAGGTCCAGCATATTCAAGTGCCACTGAAATCGTACCTGTTAAACCAAGAAGTGTCATCAGTGTTGCTGCAAATAAAAGTGCTGCCGTTCGTTGCCTTGTTTCTTGGAGCTTGCCTGCCAAAGCGATCATGGCTGACTGTCCTGTAATCGGCGTAATCAGACCAAATACTAGATTAAACCCTGCTGCGATCATTAACCCAATACTAGCGGGCTTTAGTTTAAATCCTTGTGTCTGTGCAAAAACTAGTTGTGTCAAACCATTAATTCCTACGAAAACAACACCTAGTACAAATGGAAATAAATCATACATAAAATTCTCTCCTTTGAAATGAAACTAGTTACAAGAAACTTCAGAATATCAATAATTCATTATAAAACGTTTATGTATAATTGTCAACAAGGTGTAATGCTAACACCCGTCAATCTATAATATCAGCTCTTATATTTTTTGATTACAGTGTAATGTGTCAGCTACAACGATAGACCGAGTATATTTTATTACTTTTTTCAACTCAAGATATTACCAAACTAAAAAAAAAAGCAAGCGATCTGTTAAATAACAAAACGACATGCTTATACTAATTCACTCTAAAAAAGCAAACTTATTGGCTAACTCAAAGTTTCTGCGTGAGTTCACGAACGATTTGAGTAATGCGAACTTTAGGAACTTCACGAGTTTACGAGTGTTAGTTCCCATTGAGAAACTACCTCAACGACCGAACGCATATCACTGGCATGCGACCTTATTCTTAGATACGTCTGTACCTGTGCCACAGTTCAGAGCTAACGCTCTGTTGTCGCGAAACTCTTGTTGAAGTACGCAATCGTAATCACTTTCTATTGATTACTTTCTTTCAAAATGGAATTAGTATTTTATTTACTATGGGCAATTCGACTTGCCGCTGCTGCTGCAATCGCACCAATGAGGTCGTCTAAGAATGTATGACAAACTTTTTTTGACTCATCCTTGATATCTAATTCTCGTAAAACGCCTGGCTTTACTTTATCAATGTAACCAAAGTTCGTAAAGCCGATTGAACCGTAAACGTTCACGATTGAAAATGCGAGGATTTCGTCGATGCCATAGAGACTAAAGTCCTTATTAACCATATCTTGCAACGGTTGTTCAAGTTTTCCTTGTTCTGCCAATTCGTCTAAGGCAATTCCAGTTAAAACCGCATTTTGTACTTCGCGTTTTTTTAAGACTTGTAAAACATTATGTGTACATTCATCAACGGTTAAATCTTTGTAGTATTTCTCTTGCAAAAAATAGGTCAGTTCACCAATTTGTGTCATTGTAACGCCACGATCTTCAATTTTTTTGATGACCAATGCGTCAAGAGCTTTTCTTTCTTCGGTTCGTAATTCCATAATAAAACCTCCAGTTAGTGAAGAACATCGCTATTAATTCAATCAATAGGTTGCTCTTGCTTTATTTTGCCGATTTACCATCTTATGATACCAAAACAATATAAATTAACTATGAATTATCTTTTCCCTTTGTCGTAAACTTCTCCAAGTGCTTTTGGAGCAATTGTTTTTTTAGAGGTAAATGCTAAAACGACAAGTGTTAATACATATGGTAACATTCGGTAGAAATGGGCTGGTATTTGAAGTGCATTTAGGAATGGAATTGCGGTATAACTTGCGGCGATTGTCTGCATTAAACCGAAGAAAAATGCTGCAAAGACAATTTTAATTGGGTTCCAACCACCGAAGATTAATACTGCTAGTGCAAGGAATCCATATCCAGAAACTGTACCGCTAAAAACAACTGATACTGGAATAATAAAGACCAAACCACCGAGTCCTGCTAATGCACCAGAGATAATAACGCCAGCATAACGCATTCTCGCAACGTTAATTCCAACAGAATCAGCTGCACCTGGATGTTCACCACAAGCTCTTAAACGTAATCCAAATTTTGTTTTGTAAAGAACAAATGTGCTAATACCTAAAATGACAAATCCTAAAAAGGTCGTAAAATATGTATTTTGGAAAAACATTGGACCGATGAGCGGGATGTTACCTAATAAAGGAACAGATTCAATTCGGAATTGATTTCTAAATCCAACATTTTGTGTTCCAACTGCAAGGCGTGAAACGTAAATCGCAAATGCGGGAGCAAACATATTGATTGCAATCCCACTAATAACTTGATTTGCTTTTAAGTTAATCGAAGCGTAAGCATGGAGTAATGATACCGCAATTCCCATTACAGTTGCAATCCCTAATGCAAGAGCTAGTAGTGGCACTGCACTAATGCTATCTTGTAATAACGAAATCGTTAGAATTCCCGCAAACGCACCAAGAACCATCTTCCCTTCGAGGGCGATGTTAATGATTCCAGACTTTTCAGAGAATAAACCGCCAAGGGCGACAATCATTAATGGAATCATGAAGAACATGGTATTTTGGATGATGAAGTAAAAAATATTCATACTGACTGATAAATATGCTTATTTGCCTATTTATCATTCACCTCCTCTGCAACAGGATTATCTTCTTTTGCCAAAACATCATCTAACGTCAATTCAGATATTGGTTCAGTTTCGGGTATGGCGTCAACATCGCTTAAAAGATTATCAGGTGTCACACTCTTTTTACTAAAACGACCTTGTAAGAACATTTTAACTAACGAAACGAATGCACAGAAATAAATAATCATTGAGATAACCATTTCAACGATTTCAATTGAGAAACCGAACATTTGCGTTCGAACACCACCGAAGAATAGGTAAGAGACGAATGTTCCAGAGAAAATAATTGCTAAGGGATGACTTAATCCTAAGAACGCTACCGAAATCCCAGTAAATCCTTGTTGGGCAAGGGTATCAACCGCACTCATTGAAAGTCCAGTTGCGACAAGGTAGTTAATCGCTCCACCAAGACCAGCTAAAGCACCACTAATCATCATTGATAAAATAATATTTCGCTTTTCGTTAATCCCTGCATATTTCGCTGCATCTTTATTGAAACCACAGGCTTTCAACTCGTAGCCGAAAGTTGTTTTCTCAAGAATGATATACACTAAAAATGCTGCGATAATTGCGATAAAAATTCCGATATTAATATTTGATGCACGCACGCCATCAGTAAACAGGTTCTCCATTCCAAGTGTTGGTAACACTGAATCTGATGGTAAACGCGTGGTTGTACCGCGTCCTGAGTCAAAAATCGTATTAATAACAATGAAATTAACAAGGAACATCCCGATGTAGTTGGTCATAATTGATGAAATTACTTCATGAACATTCCGATATGCTTTGAGTAAACCAGGAATTGCCCCCCATAACGCCCCAGCAATTGTCGCTGCTATAACTGCGAGAATAATTCTAAGCGGTGATGGGATAAAAGTGAATTCAACACCGATATAAATTGCGACGAATGCTCCCATTGTAAATTGACCTGTTGCCCCGATGTTGAATAATCCTGTTTTAAAGGCGAACGCTACAGATAAACCAGTCATAATAATTGGCGCAGCTAGTAATAAAACATCACCAATATTTCTCATCGAACCAAAACCAAAGGTTAGAATCGTGTTAAAAGCTGGCCATGCGTTTTCAACATTACTAACTAGTAGGATGATAAAACCGATTAAAAGTCCAACGACGATAACGAATATTGACGATAAAAAGCTGTAAAGTCCATCTTTCTTCAACAAATTCTTCATTACACTTTCACCTCCATTCGCTTAGAACCAGACATATAAAGCCCAAGTTCTTGGAATGTTGTTTCTTTCGGACTAACATCGGCGACAATTGCGCCTTCGTACATAACGAGAATCCGATCGGAAACATTCATTACTTCTTCTAATTCTAACGAAACTAATAAAACAGCTTTCCCCTCGTCACGCTGTCGTAACAATTCTTTGTGAATATATTCAATTGCTCCGACATCTAACCCCCGCGTTGGTTGGACTGCAACTAGTACTTTTGGATCACGGTCGATTTCACGCGCAAGAATAACTTTCTGCTGATTTCCACCCGACATTGAACGGGTCTTAGTAATGTGACCCTCACTAGAACGAATATCAAAACGCTCGATTAATTTTTTTGCATAATCACTAATGCTTGCGAATTTTAAGAAACCACCTTTTTGGAATTCTGGTCGGTTATAAGTTTGAAGAATTGCATTTTGCTCCAGTGTGTAATCTAGGACTAACCCATGTTTATGTCGGTCTTCAGGAATATGTGCCATTCCGAGTTCTGTCCGTTTGCGAATCGAAGCCTTTGTAATATCCACCCCATCAAGAAAGATTTCACCATGATTAGGTTCAACTAAGCCAGTCAAAGCATTAACAACATCAGTCTGTCCATTCCCCTCAATCCCAGCGATACAAAGAATTTCACCGTATCTTAGGTCAAACGAAACATGATCACCTTTAATATGAGAAAGACCACGCACCGAAAGTGCTGTTGCCCCAATCTTTGGCTCATTCTTATCAAGCGACAAACTAACCTTACGACCAACCATCATTTCCGACATTTTTTCTTTTGAAACATCAGCCACTTCGACCGTTGCGATATGTTTACCTTTTCGTAATACGGTGCATCGGTCGGCAACCGCCTTAATTTCGTCAAGTTTATGGGTAATAAACAAGATTGACTTTCCTTCCTTTGCCATATCTTGCATAGTTTTCATTAACGACTCGATTTCTTGGGGCGTTAATACCGCAGTTGGCTCATCGAAAATTAAGATTTCATTGTCACGGTAAAGCATCTTCAAGATTTCCACTCGTTGCTGCATACCGACACTAATTTCGCCAACTTCTTTATCAAGCTCAATATCGAATTGGTACTTCTTTGATAAAGCCTCGACTTTCGCGCGCGCATCTTTCATTTTCAGTACCCCGTTTTGCGTTGTTTCAACGCCTAAAACGATATTTTCGAGGACGGTAAAATTATGAACTAATTTAAAGTGTTGATGTACCATCCCGATTCCTAATTCATTTGCATCACCAGGATTTTTAACGGAAACTTCTTCATTATTTTTGTAAATCTTTCCTTTTTCTTGGCGGTACAAACCGAACAATACACTCATCAAAGTTGATTTTCCAGCACCGTTTTCACCGAGTAGTGCGTGAATTTCGCCTTTCTTTAACTGTAATGTCACATCATCGTTGGCGATAATGCCAGGGAACTCTTTTGTGATATTACGCATTTCTATAATATACATCGCAGGTAGCCTCCTTATCTGGGACGCAGTGGTTTCTCGCAACATAAATCTTGCCGTGAAACTGTGCGTAGGCAATCGTGTTAATCAAATTTCACCTTGTCGCCTAAAAAACCCTTACAAAAAGTATACCATTTTTATAACTTAAAATCTACTCAAAATTACAAAAAAAATAAGAAAAAATCGTTTTGGTAAATTTACCAAAACGATCCATAAATTAAATTTTATTGAGCATTAACTGTTACTAAAACAGTTATAATATCTGCTAATTCAAGGCTTGCATCTACAGAAACTGCACCGCTAGTAAGTTGAGCGAGGATTGTATCATGTTGAGCTTGTGTGAAGTTTTGTAATCTAGCTGTACTCATTGCTAAGCCGACACCATTATTAGTAGCGTCATATCTTAACTCACGACCACCATCAAATTGACCAGATGAGAATCCAGCTAACATATCGTAAACTGAAGTTGCTAATTCTTTTAATGCCGATGTAACGATTGTTTCTGATTGCCAGTATTGATCAACGTCAACCCCGATTACCGATGTACCAGCAGCTTCAGCAGCAGCCATTACCGACGCACCAGCGCCACCAGCAGCAACGAAGATAACTTCAGTTCCAGCAGCGAACATTGCACCAGCAGTAGCTTGATGCTCAGGAGTTGCGCCGAATCCACCTAAATATCTGAAATCAATTGTTACTTCGCCTGCATCTAATTCTAAAGCAGCAGCAGCAAATTCAGCACCTTGAATAAATCCGTGTCCGAAACGAACTACAGCAGGAACAGCTATTCCACCTAAGAATCCTAATTCACGATAACCTTCCATAACAGCAGCATATCCAGCTAAGAATCCTGATTGTTCTTCGGCGTAATGAATCGCAGCAACGTTAGCTGCAACTCTTACCTCTTCAGTTTCAGGGTTTACAGGTGAAGCATCAAGTAAAACGAATTTCACATCTGGGAAGATATCTTGTGCTTCATATAAAGATGTTTCAAAATGGAAACCTGGTAAAACGATAACGTTAGCACCAGCCTCAACAGCCATTTCAATTACGTTAAGACGAGCTTCATCACTAGCTTCATGTGGCTGCATGAAGTCATAAGTTCCACCATGAGCTGCAACGAAACGTTGGATTCCATCCATTGCACCTTGGTTGAATGAACCGTCATCTAATGTTGAATAAGGAGCTGGTGAGTGAGCAATTAAGAATACATTTACTTCAATACCGTCAATAATATCAACCACATCACCTAAATCAGGTGTTGGTTCATCAGGAATAGTAGGTGATGGTGATTCGTCAACCTCTGGCTCATCATTGTTACCACAAGCTGCGAAAACTAATACTACCGCTGCAAACAATGCAGCAAATAACCATAATTTGTTCTTTTTCATTTTATAATTCCTCCATATTTTGATCACCTCGTATCAGAGCTGATCCATGTATTTTATTACTTAATCATTCTATCCTATATTCTTTAAAAAGTAAAGAAAAATTTTTTAATTCCCGATGAAACCGTTGCCCATTCAAGAGGATTTTGCAAATTTTGCAAAGTTGAACAAAACACTTGTAATTGTTTTGGTATTGCTTTAAAATAGTATATAGTGTATAGTATATAAACAATAATAAGTGATTGCCTAATATAGAAATGATACAAGCGAGATGATTTTATGGACGACAATAGTTTAGTGAGGATTGCCTTTGATGCTAGGGAGATGGCTTATACACCATATTCTAATTTTCAAGTTGGCGTAGCTCTGTTGGCAAAAAATGGTACAGTATATAAAGGATGTAATATTGAGTCAGCGTCTTATACGCCAACCAATTGTGCAGAACGGACAGCTTTCTTCAAAGCGGTATCCGAAGGCGTAACTGAATTTGAAGCAATCGCCGTCGTTGGTGGACCACGTGGGAATAAAACCGTATTATGTCCACCATGCGGGGTCTGTCGACAAGTAATGGCTGAATTCTGTAGTAGTGACTTTAGAATTATTATGGCGGATTCAGACTATAGTATGGAAGTTATGACGTTGGAAGAAATCTTACCAATGCGATTTACACCAGATAATTTACTTTAGCTTGGTTTTACTCTTGATACTTAAGCGTTTGGTAACCACTTCGTTGGGCTACTTCAGAAAAAGTGTCATTACCGCTTGCTGGACTTGATTTTCGTGTTTTGAACCTGTAAGTTGCATACTTCACAACTAAAGCAAATGGCGCGGTTTCCAGATTGCTTGATTTCGATTAGTGATTACTGCGTTCATCTTGGTCAGATGCGTAAATTTGTTAGTTGGTAAATGCCATTTACTATCAGATGAAATATCGCTAACGGAATTCAAACACGAAAATCAAGTTAAATTGGTTTTTTAGTAACACTTTTGGAGGTTTTGTTAATGTTTAGAATGTATGATTTGATTCAAAAGAAGAAAGAAAATAAGGCGTTAACGGTTGCGGAAATTGATTTTATGATTGCGGGTTTTACTAAGGGTGAGATTCCTTATGAGCAGATGTCGGCGTTTGCGATGGCGGTTTATTTTAACGGGATGAATACGGAAGAAACAGCGGCGTTGACGATGGCGATGGCGAATTCTGGTGATACAGTTGATTTAAGTGGTGTTGATGGTGTGACGGTTGATAAGCATTCGACTGGTGGTGTTGGCGACAAAACGACGTTTATTGTCATGTCGATTGTCGCAGCGCTTGGTGTAAAAGTTGCGAAAATGTCTGGTCGTGGGCTTGGTCATACGGGTGGTACGCTCGATAAAATTGAATCTATTCCAGGTGTGCGTATCGAATTTGAACCAGAAGAATTTTTATCAATTGTCCGTGATACTGGTGCTTGCTTAGCTGGTCAATCAGCTGATTTAGCGCCTGCTGATAAGAAGTTTTATGCCTTACGTGATGTGACTGCGACCGTTGATAACTTATCGTTAATTGCTGCGAGTGTTATGAGTAAAAAAATCGCTTCGGGTGCAAACGGGATTGTCCTTGATGTCAAGACTGGCAGTGGTGCGTTTATGAAAACTTTTGACGATTCATTAGCGTTGGCGCAAGCGATGGTTGATATCGGGGATAATTGTGGTCGTAAAATGGCAGCTTTGATCACCGATATGAACATTCCAACTGGTTATGCGATTGGTAATACGTTAGAAGTGATCGAAGCGATTGACGTTTTACGAAATGCGGGACCGGCTGATTTACGAGCAATTTGTATTGAGTTAGCAGCGAATATGCTTTACCTAGCAAACGATGAACTGTTGATTGAAGAATGTCGCAAACTCGCCGTCCTCCAATTAGAAAATGGAAAAGCTTTTGAAAAATTCATCGAGATTATCGCTGCGCAAAACGGTGATCCTAAATATTTACATGATCCGAGTCTCTTTGAGCAAGCCAGTATTAAGTACGAAGTGCTAGCCCCAGAATCGGGCTACATTGAGTACATGAATGCTGAGAATTGTGGACTCGCATCATGTATGCTCGGTGCTGGCAGATTAACTGCTGATGATCCAATTGATTACAGTGCTGGCATTTTACTTGCAGCAAAAACTGGTGAGTATGTTGAAAAAGGCAATCCACTTGCAACTTTCCACACGAATAACGAGTCAGCCATTGAATTAGCAAAAGAAGTATTTTTAAGGGAATATCGTTTTAGTAATAACCCACTACCCAAACAACCACTCATCTACGCACGGGTCACAAAAAATGCAGTTGAAAAACTGGTGTGAGGTAGCTAAATGCTAGTTGTATATTTCTCGGGTACAGGTAATACGGAGTATCTGGCGAAGACTTTTGCGGCAGAATTAAATGCCGAGTGCATCTCGATTGAGACTGAAATTGATTTTACTAAGAAATTTCAAGCCCATGAACAGATTGCGTTTTGTTACCCGATTTATGGTTCACGGGTGCCACGGATTATGCGGGATTTTGTTTTGCAACATCAAGCAGAAATCATCAGCAAAAAACTCGTAATTTTTGCTACTCAGATGATTTTTTCTGGTGATGGTTCACGGGTTTTTACCGATTTATTTGTGCCGAATGAAGTGGAAGTTATCTACACCGAACATTTCAATATGCCGAATAATATTTGTAATACGCCGATGCTACGACCACCAAGTAATGGTAAATTAGAAAAATACCAAAAGAAAATCAGGTTAAAAGTTGCCCATGTTGCAAAAGATATTATGTGTGGAACGGTTAAAAAAAGAGGTTTTTCAAATGTTTCTAAAATGCTTGGGAATATTCAAGGAAAACCGTGGATAAATCGCATTGAAAGACGTGCCAAAAATGGGATTAAATTTCACGATGACTGCACGAAATGTGGGATTTGCATACAAGTTTGCCCAATGAAAAATTTGGTAATTGCGAATGGAAAAATGCAGCAACTCGGTGATTGTACTGTGTGTTATCGTTGTATTAATAAATGTCCAAAACAGGCGATTACTGTATTTATTCACCGCCGACCGAAGTGGCAATATCACGGAATTAATAAAACAAGAGGAGAGAATTGATTATGAAATACACATTAGAACAATTTGCAAGAATGATTGATCACACGAATTTAAAAGCTGAGGCGACAACCGCCGATATTAAGAACCTCTGCGCTGAGGCGAAAGAATACCATTTTGCATCTACTTGTGTTAATCAAGTGAAAGCGATAATTAGCGGTTCAGAACTCGCCGGAACGGACATCAAGTCATGTTGTGTCGTTGGTTTCCCATTAGGACAAACGACAATCGCGTCGAAAGTCTTTGAAACAAAAGACGCTTTAGCAAACGGGGCAAACGAAATCGACTATGTGATCAATATCGGTGAAGCGCGCGAAGGAAACTGGGATTACATCGAGCAGGAAATGGCGGAAATCGTGGCAGTTTGTAACGAAGCGGGAGTTTTGAGTAAGGTTATCTTTGAGAATTGCTATTTAACAAAAGACGAAATCGCAAAATTATGTGAAATCGCCAGTCGCGTGAAACCGAGTTTTGTTAAAACTTCAACGGGAACAACACCGAGTGGTGCAACTGTCGAAGATGTGGCGATGATGGCTGAATTGACACCAGATTGCGTCGAAGTAAAATCATCAGGTGGTGTGCGTGATGCTGATAAATTCATTGAAATGTTAAAAGCTGGTGCGACCCGTGTTGGTGCTTCAGCGGGAATTGCGATTATCGAAGAATTGAAAGCGAAGTATTTTAGTAATGGCGAAGAATATTTGGAGGTGTAATTTTGGGTAAAAGAGTAGCTTTAATTGTATTAGACAGTGTTGGCATTGGTGAATTACCAGATGCAGCCGTGTATGGAGACGTTGGTGCTAATACGTTATTAAATATCAAAACAAAAATACCAAGTATGCAACTGCCGAATCTGTGCAGGATGGGCTTATCAAATATTGAAGGTGTTGCGGAGCTAGGCGATGTTGACGCTGATTTTACTGGTTCGGTTGGTCGTCTAGCGGAGGTTTCACTCGGTAAGGATACGACAACAGGGCATTGGGAAATTGCGGGATTAAAAGTGACGAATCCATTTCCAACATATCCCGATGGTTTTCCGACAGACTTAATCGCAGCGTTCGAGGAAAAAGTTGGTCGTAAAGTAATCGGTAATTGCGTTGCCTCGGGAACAGAAATTCTTGATCAACTTGCTGATGAGCATGTTGCAACTGGTAACCTAATTCTATATACTTCAGCAGATAGTGTATTCCAAATCGCTGCTCACGAAGAAATCGTGCCACTCGACGAACTTTATCGAATTTGCAATATTGCAAGGGAAATGTTAGTTGGTAAATGGAATGTTTCACGTGTAATTGCCCGACCGTTTATCGGTTCAACCGGCAACTGGCAGCGAACGTCGAACCGTAAGGATTACTCAGTTGCACCATTTGGAAAAACGATGCTCGATTATATCAGCGGGTCGGGACTTGACGTTCATGCTATTGGAAAAATCAGCGATATTTATGCAGGTTGTGGGATTACCAAATCCACATCGACTAAAAATAACATGGATGGTGTTGATGCGACCATTGCTCATTTACAATCTGATAGTAATGGACTAATCTTCACCAATCTTGTCGATTTCGATGCGGTTTTTGGTCATCGCCGCGATGCTGACGGTTACGCCCAGGCGTTAATGGAATTTGACCAACGATTGCCTGAAATCGTTGGTGCACTAAAACAAGATGACATTTTAATCATTACTGCTGATCATGGTTGCGACCCGACCTTTAAAGGAACGGATCATACGCGTGAGTACGTGCCTTTGCTTGTATACGGAGCGAATATCGCCTCGGGAGTCAAGCTTGGTACTAAACAGACGTTCTCTGACATCGGTAAAACGATTCTTGATTATTTAGGGGTTTCTGGCGACATCCAAGGAGAAAGTTTTTTATCGGCGGTTGTAAAATAAAAGGTTCTAAGGCGCCGAAAAGTAGGTGGTAATTTGATGAATACTGAGCAACTTTCACGAGCAGAGTTTCGAGCGATGAGCAAGCGTTTTATGAAAAGTGGGCAATTAGATGATGAAATGGTTACTATAATTAATGGGAACTTGCTTACTCCAATTGAATTAAAGTCATTTTCGTTGATGGCAAGGAAGAAAATGCTAGTTGACATTCCCGCTGGAGATTTGTCAAGAGCGGAACTTAATGCGATTTATAAGGTTACCAAGGTACGGAATTATTATGATACAAAAACGGGACGTTCAACGACGATTATGTTGATGATTATTACGATTATGATTGTTATATTGAATGCAATGTCGACCAACGAAATGAGTATTCCGCTGATAATTATTTTTAGTACTTTAGTAATTGGAATTGTGTTTGCAGTTAGTATTAGTATGAATCGTTTGATGATAGGGCGGTTAAAACGGGAATTCCTTAAAGCGGTAGCCCAAGGATATCCTGAAATTAAGGATGATTTTGAGTTTTAAGAAAATACTAAAAGATAGAGGAGAGATTTATTATGAGTCAAGCAAAAACATTGCCAACAGCACATATTGAGGCGTTAGAGGGGCAAATTGCCAAGACGGTTTTAATGCCTGGCGACCCGTTGCGCGCGAAATTTATTGCCGAGACGTTTTTAGAAGATGTAACGCAATTTAATGGTGTGCGAAATATGTTAGGGTTTACGGGGACGTATAAAGGTGTACGTGTTTCGGTGATGGGTTCTGGTATGGGTGCGGCTTCAATTGGGATTTATTCGTATGAGTTATTTGCGTTTTATGGTGTTGAGAATATCATCCGTGTTGGAACAGCTGGTGGTCTTGGTGGCGGTGTTGAGTTAAAAGACGTTGTCCTTGGAATGGGGGCTTGTACAGACTCAAACTTCTTGTACCAGTATGAATTCGCAGGTCATTATGCGCCGATTGCGAGTTATGAATTACTAGATGCAGCAGTCCAATCAGCGAAAGAACTTGGTACGAAAATCAAAGTCGGAAATATCATGACTAGTGACGTTTTCTATAACGACCATTCAACGGCATATGATTCATGGATTAAAATGGGCGTTTTAGCAGTTGAAATGGAAGCAGCAGCGCTATATGCGAATGCAGTTAACCTCGGTAAACGTGCATTAGCGATTTTAACCGTTTCAGATATGCCACTTACTGGTGAAGCAACAACAGCCGAAGAACGACAAACAACATTCACGGAAATGTTGAAAGTTGGACTAGAAACAGCAATAAAATTTGGCTAATCTAAGAAGAAAATGGGGATGTATTGTAAATAAAAAACTCCCTGTCCAAGAACTCCCGCTTTAATAACGGGGGTTTTTTGCTGCGTGCTGTTTGATTAGAGCAAGTATTTTAGTTAGTGTCATGCCGAAAAAATTTTGACGACGACGATTATTAATTTCTATTGCAAACGATATCGTTTTCAGAATACCCCACCCTATTTGTCAATTACTTGCGACAGAGATGAGGAGACGGATTGCAGCAAGGATAAAAAAACAGAGTTTAGGTAATGAAAAAAATTATAGTTGTTTGATTATCTGTAACATTAGTTTTAATCATATTTGCCCCGTCTGTAATAGCATTCTATTAACTGTAGAGGTGAAAGATGTTCATGAATGAAAAACTTTTAATCCCCATACATTATGCGTCATATTGTCATTAGTTATCACTATATTTATATTGTACCAACGTGCTCAAGGCGAGTTATATATCGAGATTAATTGTGAACCTGACAACACTGTTGGCGAATATTTTCTGGTTCGGATACTCCTAACGAAAGATAATTAATGCTATCTGAATTTGGTTTCTCTCATCCAATTTCAATTGATTTAGAAACCTGTGGTCTTGTGATGCTCTACGATTAACTGAAAAAAGTAAATTAACATCTGAAAATTTATCCGATTTTAGCAATGAGGATTATTAGAAACGTATTTAGAATTATTAGCAAATTATAAGTAATCAAAAAAAAATCGGACTAGTAACTAGAGTCCGACTTTGAGCTATATTTAATTATTTACTCGCTATCTTCTGTTTTATTAAAACGTCGGATAATTGGTAATGGGCGTTTTTTACCTTGCATGGCGTTAAAGAATCCGATAAACATTAAGCTAAACGGTAATAAATGCATGATTTGAATCATAACACGGATATAGTAATAAACCCAAGTAGCTGTAAAACCATGACCATCGTACATGACCATTGTACTTTCGATGATGGTACGTACAATTATTAAACTTAAGAACCACATTAAACTACCGATAAATAATAATGTTGCTTGTTTTGCGTGGAATTTCGCAAATTTCGAGTTACGGTAATAACCACATAAAACTGGGAAGAAGAAAAATAGATATCCAATCGCTGCGATTAACTTATTTGATTCTTCGTCTGTTTTGGGAATTATTGGTCGCTCAACTTCTTCAATTGCATCAACTGATGAACCACATAGCTGGCAGAAATTTTGACCTTCATCAACTGGTGATAAACAAGTTTCACATAAGAATTCAGCGGCTTCTTCCTCTTCGATGATTGCTAATGCTTCGGCTTCGACAACCGCAGCAATCATTTCTTCCTTGGCACGAATTTCATCATTTTCTGGTGTATCCATCGCTTCAAGTTCCGATTGAATAACCGCTTCAATCATTTCATCTTTTTTACTTTTTTCTTCTTCAACTGGTTCAACCTTTTTACGAGTAACGCGTTTTTTGGCAGGCTTCGGTTCTTCTGCAATTGTTTCTACAACATCACCATTAAGTTCTGCTTTAACACTATCTAAATTAGTACGACATTTCGGACACTCTTCATGTGCATCCGTAACCGTCAAATTACATTCTGGACAATTTAACATTTTCATTTTTAATTCAACCCTTTTTAATAGACGTTTTGATAGTTATTTTCGCGAAAAATTTACGAAACGGACATAATTATATCACTTTTTTACGAAAAAAGCAAGTTTTCCACAGTAAAATATTTGTTTTAGTAGCAAAATATGATATAATCAAAGCATGACCCAGATTTTGCAAGGCACAGCTACAGCAAAAATTGATGGTCGCACTTGGGCACAGCGTCTTTTGCAAAGAACGAGCAATAGGAGCTACTGCCATAATATAATTAGGTTAGAAAGAGTGATTTTTGTGAATATACAACAACAAATTTTAGAAAAAATTAACAGTTATGAAAAGATTGCCATCCATCGGCATATCAGTCCCGATCCAGATGCTCTTGGTTCAACGATTGGTTTTAAAAAATTAATCGAAGATAATATCGGTGGTAAGGACGTTCGAGTAGTTGGTTATCAAGAAAAAAATCTTGAATGGCTCGGAACAATGGATCTCGCTGAAGAAGAATTTTATCAAGGAGCACTTGTAATCGTGATGGATACTGCGACATCAGCCCGCATAGACAATAAAAATTTTTCAAAAGGTACATCATTGATTAAAATTGATCATCATCCAAGCGAAGAAAACTACGGAAATATCAACTTTGTCGACACAACAGCCGCATCAGTTTGTGAGATGATTACGCATTTAGCAATTGGATACGGATGGACGATTTCAATTGAGGTTGCCACTTTGCTTTATGCAGGCGTTGTCTCTGATACAGGTCGTTTCTTATACGATACCGTCACCCCAAAAACATTTGATGCTGCGAAATACCTCCTAGGTCTAGGCATTGATGTCAATGAATTAAACCGCAATCTTTACAAAAAACCGCTCAACGTCATCAAAGCACAAGCCTATGTATTCAATAACTTTGAAGTAACAGAACACGGGGTAGCCTATTTCAAAATGTCAAAAGAAACCCAAAAAGAATTTGGATTGACCACCGGTACAAGAAGTCTGCTCGTTGATACCCTTGCTAACATCGAAGGAGTTCTTGTGCGAGTTTGCTTTTTCGAGCAAGACAAAGATCAAATTCGCGCCAATATTCGTTCTGAAGGACCAATTATCAACCAAATCGTTGAACGTTATAATGGTGGCGGTCACCCGAAAGCATCTGGTGCGATGTTAGAACGCTGGGAAATAACTGATGATTTGATTACCGAACTCGACCTTGTTTGTCAATATTTCTTTGACGAATAACTATTAACAACGGTTAACGAAAATGTTACAGTTAGAAATGAATCAAATGCGTGATGATGACAAAAAACAGAAAATCCAAAATCTTTAGTCAGTGTCTGTAATCAGCAACTAGTTATGGCAGTTTTTGTGTTCATAAATAAGCTATAAGTGAATATAAGTAGTATAAGCCAAATTTGGTTTGAATGAAACTTGAAAAAAATTCATTTTGTCCAAATTAAATTATATAAGATGATGGACATTTTGTTATAATTATGATAGAACCAAGAACCAAGAAACTAGTAGTCGAGAAAATAAACAGGTAATCATGGGAACAATAATAATGATAGCTTTAGTAATTGTTGCTTTCATTGCTTGGCATACAGGCGTATCATTTGGCGAAATGATTGGTAATGGAATAAATAATATTACTGGCAGATAATAATAATTTACAACATTTGATACTATGATATAACTAGGAAACAACTTTGATGTACAAGTTTGCAATAAAATCTTTCATGTTGCATTCGGTTTATCTAGATACAATTGGGAGACATTCAACGTGATATAAGCACGCCCGATAGCACTAAAATCTTTCAACCCGAATTTATGATGTATTAGGAGGTTTCTGTATATGAATTGGCAAACAGTTTCTCCTATCATTATCAGTGTAGGAGTTATTGCTTCTACTGTAGGTGCTTTTGCAAATGTGGTTGTTGCACTTATGAACAATCGCCGTTTACAGTCTATTGAAAAAAACAAGCAAATATATGAACTGGTTAAATATCGTTACACCGAACTTTATTCTATTTTAAAGGATATTGAATGTGAACATGGCTTTATTAACAAGAGAGAAATGACAGAAGAACTTTTCCGACAAAACTTTTCAAAACGTGAGAGGTTCATTGAATTGTCCAAGCTCGCTCGTCCACTTCTGGATACACATTTAAAGAATAAGTTAGATGAAATTGCAATAATTGAAAATAAAAAATTTGAACCAATTAAGCACCATTTACTTACTGGTGTTGAGTTTGAAAGAAATACATTGCCTGATTGGGGAGACTCTGTAAATAATTTTCTTGATACTCTGAGTGGAGTAGTTCAAGAACAAGTTTCCCGATTAACAAATTCTTAACCCATTACAGTCATTGTGATATAAGTAGGACGTGGCACAAATATGCCAACTGCACTTGAATAAATTTTTATGATGCCTTTTAAAATTTTTGAAAATATGTCAAATTGATAAGGAGTTTTCAAATGAGAGATAAAACAAAATATTGGTTGGAATTATGCGATGAAGACTTAACGACAGCAAAGTTTCTTCATGGTTCATCACGTTGGTTGCACATGGGTTTCTTTTGTCATCTAGTCGCTGAAAAAGCATTAAAAGCTGTCGCTTCTGAAACGTCAGATAAAGTGCCACCTCGTACCCATGATTTACATAGACTGGCTAGTTTATCAGGTGTTTTTGACGAACTAAATGATGAGTATTTAGATTTGTTGGATAAGTTAAACCCTTTACAGATTGAAACAAGGTATCCAGAGTACAAAAGTAAAATAGCAACTTCAATGAATAAAAAATATTGCACGGAACTTTTAAAAGAAACGGAGGAATTTCTATGTTGGATAAGACAGAAGCTAGAAACATAGCGTTAGAATATGCAAAAGTCGTTAATCGAGAGTTAGCACCGAAAAATGTCATTTTATTCGGGTCATACATCAATGGAACGCCAACAGAACACAGTGATATTGATATAGCGGTTGTCTTTGATGATTTCAAAGGGAATTGGTTAGAAACAGCAACCTTACTTTCACGACTTAAACGAAAAACAAATCTTTTGATAGAGCCACATATGCTAGATGAAAGCGAGGATATTACTGGCTTTTTAGCTTACGTTCATCAAACAGGAGAAATTTTAGTTTAATTATAAAATAATCGAAATTATGTAATGTGATATAATTAAGCGCTTTCTTTGTATATCTGTGCGACTTTAAAACCTTTTCTGTGTGCATGGATATATGGGTTATATTTTCACATGGGTTCTTATAACAATAGTTCGATATGTTGTGTTTACAAGACAAAAAGGGATTAATCAAAGTGCGCTTTATGGCACTGATTTAATCCCTTTTTGCATTTCTGATAAGCCTTTAAAATATCTGTTAACCTTTTAAAAATACCCAAATCGTAAAAAAGTGCTAGAAGAAAATATCATCGAAGATAGTGACCGCATTGTTTTGCATGAAATGACTAAAGAATGTTTTAAGAAAATAATTAAGCTTGGAAACGTAAATGATAATTTTCTTATTGATTAATTTAAAAGTATAATTATTGGAGTGAAATTTTAATGTGCCAAATCTTATTATCAATACACCCTGAGTTCGTAGATAAAATCTTAAAAGGGGAGAAAAAATTCGAATTTCGCAGAGTAAAAGCGCGTCAATTACCAGACAGAATTATTATGTATTCGACATCGCCAGTTTGCAAGGTTATTGGAGAAGCAGAAGTAGAAAAAATTATTGTTGATAAGCCAGAGCTTGTTTGGGAAGAAACTAAAAATTTTTCAGGAATTAATAAGGATTACTATGTAGAATATTACCATGACAGAACAACAGCAGTAGCATATAAATTAAAAAATGTAATTAAGTATGATGAACCAAAGGAGCTAAAAGATTTTGAGGTGAAAGTAGCCCCACAGTCTTTTGTGTATGTGGATAATTATGAGCAAATTTAAGCGAATATTTACTTGTGGTGTGCATGCTGTTGGAAAGTCAACATTTTTGGGAAATTCTGTTGAACTAGAAGAATATAGAAAGTATGAAATGTAGCAACTTATTAAAAAATTCAGTGGTTTAGAATTTAAGGAAAAGCAAATTGATGATATAAAAGGGAATCAAGACATTTTGCTTAATGCCATTGATTTTTATGTTAAAGAAGAGTTAGTAGTTTTTGATGGACACCTTGTTTTATTTAACAAAGATAAGAGTATACAAGTAGTTGAATGTGGAATTCTTAAAAATTTATATATTGAAAAAATAATATACTTGAAAGCTCCATCGGGACTAATTTTAGAAAGAATGGCAAAATGAGATAATAACCATTGGTTAACAATTGAATTTATTGATACTGCCCAAAAATTAGAAGAGTTGAAAGTCAAAGAATATTCACAAATTTTGAATATTGATTATCAAATTTATGAATGGTGTATAACTAAGGAACGCCAGAAAATCGCCGATTAAGCCTTTAAAATCTTTGTGGTGTACCTAAGTAGTGTCTACACAAAAATGGAAAAAGGAATCAAAAACTGATAAAATTTAGCGATTAAAAATGGAACAGTGCAACTTCCACTCTCTTTTTTTGGACTTATCTTCGTCGAAAATGATGCCACCTCGTTTTCTCTTTAGTAAGACAGTTCCCTCTTGGAGGACAGAATTAAAGAAAGTGTTTTCTATTTATTTGTAGTTGAAAAAAAGAGGGAAATATGGTAGACTTAACATAACGAGAAGGCGCCCGAACATAACGAGAAGGCGCGTCTATCCTACTGATTTGTTCATCAGTTGTTGATATTTTACGGACTTCTTTAAATTCAAAGTTAGAGGTGTTTTTTTATGTATGCAAATAATAAAGTGGCAAAAAAAATGAGTGTTGTTTTAGGAATATTATTCATGGGTTTGATGTTGACGGCATGTGGGGATTCAAATGGAGAAAGTGAAGAAAATGGGGAGGGTGCCGCTGTTGAAACAAGCGATGCGTCTGAAGCAGGGTTTTCGATGCAGCGTGGAGAGTGGGATGGAGATACTTTTACGAACGTGTATTCAGAAATTAGTTTTGATTTGCCTGAAGGATTTACGACTTTAAGTGACGATATGTTAGAGGGGATGATGGGAATAGGAATGGATTTGATGAGTGAAGATTTGTCAGATGCCGAGCGCCAACTTGCGGATATGGCAATAGATACGATGGTTGTTGTTGATGTCTCTATCTCAAATTGGCAGGATTCTGTGACGGTGATTTATAGTAGCGATTTGGTGATGTTTGATCACGATGATTTAGACAGTTACTTACGAGCTCAGGTGGAATCAAGGGAAGTATCGTTTGATGTTGAAGCGACGTATGAGTTGTCTAGTCAAACTATAGGTGGAAATACGTTCCATTCATTGGTACTTGAGTATGATTGGATGGGTGGGGTGTATCGTGAAATGATGTTAGTACGTCAGGAAGGTAATTACTTGATTAGTATTTCGATTGTTTCTCAAAATCCTGAGGAAATGCTGGTAATTTTCAACTAATTGATTGTAGAATATAACCGTATTTAGAAGGCTTAGAATGCAAAAAAAATCTATAATACTAGGTCGTGTCAAGGTAAGAATAAAAACATCATCATTTTATCGATTTACGTTCATCCGTCGTTAAAATTCTTTGACATATGCCCGATATGCCTACAAAATATTGCCTTGTCTAGAAGCAAATAAGCTAAAATTCTAACATTCTGACTTGTGTTGACACGACCTAATTTCTCTTCTAAAATGTTGTTAAAGCAGGACAAATTTTATCATAATCGAGTAAGGAGCCAAGAGGAATGAATGATTTTGATGGGCAAGGGGAAAATGTAAGGCAGGTGGCAGTGGATGGGGGGAATTTCCAAATAAAGGGAATTCTTTTCGCTATTTTAGGTATGATTGTTGGCGTGGCTTTAATGAGCACTATTGGCGGGTTTAGCGGGTTGAGATGGACTTATACGATAGGTGGCGGGGCGTTAGGACTTTTGGTTTCAAAGGTTTATAAAATTGGAAATGAAAAGCAGGGAATCCTTGGTCAAGTAATAGTGGTTACGTTTTCGATTATCGGTGTCATTCTAGCTGTTTTGAGTGGATATGCGATTTACATATATCGTTTATTTGGGATAAGTTTACTTTCTTCTTTTGACCTTTTGATTCAATTCGTAGGAAATGGGTTAGCGAATATTTTTTCAAGTTTTAGGACAATTTTTGATGATACGAATTTGGAGAATATGATTGTGTCTGATATCATTTTTGGGAGTGGTGTTGCAGCTAGTGCGGCACTTAAGGGTTTGTCATTTAAGAATAAATCATCTGAAACAACGCTTGCAGATGAAGAAGATTTTGAATTGTAAAATTTAAAAGAACTGACAGTTTTGACCTCAAGAGTCACAGCTATGTCAGTTTTTTACATTTTTAAGCTGTGATATTAATTAACCTATAAAATAACATTTCTTTGCGATAATTTTCTCATTCTACGTTTTTGCCAAAGTCCGTGCGTTCCCTCTAGTGTTCCGTCAGGTTAGGAAATGTAGAAATTTGCAAGGATTTTTTCCATCATACGAGGAAGCAGCGATGCGGCGTACCAGGAAAGTACATGAGGAGGAGATGACGAAGTATGATGGTGAAAAGATCGCAAATTTCTATGATTTCTAGCCTGATAGGACGGGGCTAGGTACGCTACGGACTTCACCGCCTAGTAAAATGAAAATAAGCGTCATTTTAAAAGTCAAATTAGCACAATATACTTTTCATGAGTTTTCAAACGTGATACAATAAATGAAAGCAGTATATTTCAAATACGATAGAGAAAACTAATTTATATAAAAATATGTGATAGTGAAAAATTGTGTTGATTATTATTTGTTACACACTTCCGTATGTGCCAATATGGGGATAAGGAGCGTTCATCAACACGAAATTGCACTATCGCATAAAAATAAAAAATGAGGGGTGGATGTTATGCCTAGAATCGGGCTTGCACTGGAAGGTGGGGGCGCAAGGGGGGCGTATCATATCGGTGTCTACAAAGCCTATTTAGAAAATGGTTATAAGTTCGACGGGTTTGTCGGAACGTCGATTGGCGCTATAAATGCGGCAGTGTTTGCAAGCGGTGACTTTGATATTGCGCTGAGATTATGGGAAAACATTTCTCTCGATCAACTATTTGATGAAGAAATTGCAGAAATTCTCCAATTTGCCCCATCTAAAATCGACAAAAATTTCCCAGGAAATATAAAAATCGCCCTTTCGAAAATTTTCACCGACAAGGGTGTTGATACAACTAAAATAAGAAAATTCATCACCGCCTATATCGACGAAGAAAAGATTCGACATTCAGGCGTTGATCTAGGACTTGTTACTTATTCAAGAAGTGATCGAGAGGCGCACGAAGTATTTATAGAAGATATCGCCAAAGGAAAACTCATTGATTACATCATGGCAAGCGCTAGTTTACCTGGATTTACTGCGCAAATGATTGGTGACAAAAAATTTATCGACGGTGGTGTCTACAATAACTGTCCGATTAATATGTTAATCGATAAGGGTTATGATGAAATTATTGCTGTGCGCACGAACTCATTTGGCAGATTTAGAAAATACGATAAAAATGCAAACGTCACACTTATAAAAACAAATGGCGATCTGGCTGGAACACTTGCATTTTCAAGCGAGAACAGCGCCTCTGATATTAGACAGGGTTATTTCGATGGACTCAGAGCTATTGACGATTTATTGGGGCGAAACTATTATCTAAAAAAAACCAATTTAAAAGGCAGGGTCCAAAAGCTAATGCTTCTCGACCCTGTCAAACTACCCTATCTTGAAACATTTGCAAATAGAAAAATATCAAGTAATCGCTTGTTATTAGAACAAGTCATACCAGAACTTGCGAAATATTTGAAGCTTGGTAAAACATTTACATATGATGAATTTCTGATTGCCATTTTTGAATTTATAGCAGAAAAAGCAAAAATTGATAGATATTGCGTATATAAATTTGATGAATTTCTCAAACTAATAAAAGACACAAAAATACCCGCGACCGAGAAAAGTCCGCTCAATAAGCTCATCACAAGTCATAGTGAAGAAAAAGAAGAATTAATCGAACAATTGGTCGACACACTACTAAGAACATGATATAATTAAAAGTGAAGCCTAACGTTTCAAAACTTTGAAAATCTTTGAGTTGTTCAAAAATCAGTACTATCTGTAGGATTTATTTTTGAATGCGAGAAATCTAAAAGAGGAAAAGCTAAGACGAATGTGTCAGTCTTCTGCAAAATTTTGAGATTTTCATTTTTAAATCGAAGGTTTATAAAATGGAAAAAAGAGATTTAAGGGAGTTTATGAGTCAAAGCTAGACAAGTTTTGTGAGGTGTAGTTATTGGGGATTTAAGAAAATTGGGTGGACTGAAACGAGAAAAAAAAGGTGGTAGATTATTATGAAAAAAAGAACAGCAGTAATTGGAATTGTTGCAGCAATTGCAGCGATTGCAACAACAATCTTCATCGTCAAAAAAGGGCCAGAATTAAAAAAAGATTTGCTTGAAAAAGTCGATGAAATGAAAATGAAAATCAAAAACATCAAAGCTTCTGATGTCAAAGAGTCAATCTCTGAAAAATTGGTTGAAATAAAAACATCCATTCAAGAATTTGACTGGAACAAACCAAAACACGAAGTGGAAAACAAATTCCATGAATTCAAAAAGCAGTTAAAAAATGTTAAAAAGCATATCCCGCTAACTGAAGTTGAAGAAGACTAAAACGAATTTAAAGGGCGCCATCCGATGAAAAATTCGGATGGCGTCTTGATGCTTTGTGGTAGATAATTACGATTTGGACCGGATGGATGTCAATATTTATACTAATTCTGTTTTGAGATGAGGCTTATTTGTAGATTATTTTTTCATTCTTACTAATAGACAAATTTTGTTGCGTACCAATAGCGTACGTAAGGCGTTTGTTGATGATGTAGAATGGAAAAATAATGACTAAGAAGTGTTTTCAAAGCTGAATTGGTATTAACCCTATCAACCTTATTTTAACGCAAAATATCATGACTTTTGGTAGGAATTTATATAAAAAGAGGAGACGCATTTGGGTTTTGCCCAAACTGCGCCATTTACAGGGGAGTTAAATTGTGGTATGATATACGATGAAATAAATTGCGGTTTTTTATGAATTGAAGGTGCTATTTATGTTTGGTGGAATGAGCAATTACGTTTTAGTGCTGTTGGTTGCAGCAGCTTCGGTTTTAATTACATTGGTTGCGTATTTTTTGTTGGGTGGATTGAAGAAAAAAGGATATCGAAACAGGGTTGAGGAACTTGAAATTTTCAAATATGAGATTTCAAACAAGCCTGTTTTATTTGAGCTTGCGAAACTTAAAAGTGTTAAAAAGAGTGATCGTATTGTAAGTCTTGTTGGCGTGTGGGAGGGACGTTGGCAAGATCTGGAAGAGCAAATTGGTACGGTGAGCGAAAATTTAGCGTATGCAGAGGAGCTTATTATAACACGTGAATTTGAGGGTGCAGATGAGGTTATTGAGGCGACCCGTGGTGATTTGACGAACTTGTCTGAAAAAATTGAGGTGTTGCTTGAGGAAATCAATACTTTGAAGTCATCAGAGTCAAGAAACCGTGTTGGAGTTGTGGATTTAAGGGAGTCTTTTGATTTTGTTAAAACGACTTATGAAGAGAAAAAAGAAGATTTTTCGTTTGCGGCTGAAAAAATTGACCAAACGATTTCTACCATCAACGAGCTTTTTGATAAGTTCGATGAAAATATGGAAGAGTCAAACTATGATTTAGCTGATGAAGCGAGTGAACTGATTAAAGAAAAACTTGATATTTTATCTAATTTGTTTGAGCGAGCGCCTATGTATTTGGAAAGTATTGAGGATGAAATCAAGCCGCTTCTTGAAGGCGTTCTTGAAAGTCACGACGGAGTTGCGCGAGCGGGAATTTACTTGGAGCATTTGAAGGTTGCATCGGTTGTGACAACATTGAGAAAGGATTTGGATGCTATTCCAGCGCTTATTGGCGATTTTGATTTTGCTTCTGTCGAAGCGAAATTGGTAGCTATTCCTGAGCGAGCAAAGGAGCTTCGTGAAGCAATAAAAAGAGAATTTGATTTGAAAGAAGTCTTGGAAGTTGATTTGGAAACTTTGAATTTAGATTTCACTTTCATCGTAGCAGAAAATCTACGTTTGATGGAGAGTTACGACTCAATCAAAGAAAGTTGTTTGATGTCTGAAGATGATGAAGATAATTTCCATGCGCTAAATCGTGAAATTGGCATGGTGAAAACATCAATCACAGGGTTACTTGAGGGAGAAGGTGTAGCTGATAAGGCGACTTCTATATATCATCAAGAAATCTTGGATGCTTTGGCGCAGACAAAAGAAATCAAAGAGCAGTTGAAAATATTTGACATTGAAATTGAAAAATTACATGCTGGCGCAAAAGAATCGAAGAAACGTGCAATCGAATTACTTAGTGAGTTGAATGAATTGAAGGCATTATTTGAGCGTACTATCTTTGAAGGAGACGTCAAACCACTTCAATCTTATATTGACAGAGGTAGTAAGCAGGTAAATGCACTACTAAATGCGATTTCGCAAGTACCTATTGATGTTGAAAATGTCACAAAAGAACTTGAAGTAACAGAAGAAACTATGACCTCTGTTCGCGAGAATGTAAACTTGAAAATCGAGCAATTGAGACTTGCAGAACGACTGGTTGTTTATGGAAACCGTTATACAGGTACGGGTGGTATGTACTTGATGGACTTGACGATTGCTGAAGATCAATTCAAACAAGGAAATTATCAGTCAGTCATTGAAAAAATGTACAAGCTTTTACCAGGAATCGAAGGAGACAAGTTTTACACAGTCCTTGAAGGATTGAAAAAAGAATTAGGATGCCAGATGCTGTAAGACGGCGCTTGGACATCCTTTTTCTTTAATCATTCATATACTGTAAAGAGGAGGTGAAAAATAAATATGATTTACCTAGATAACAGTGCAACGACACCCGTTAGCAAAGACGTCATGGAGACATTTATAGGTGTCAATGAAAATTTTTGGGGAAACCCGAGCTCGCTACACAAATTTGGTGCAATGGCAGAACAAGTGCTTATCAAATCCGAACGTCAAATTCTAGACCTACTAAATGCAGGTGACCATCGTGTTGTTTTCACATCAGGTGCGACCGAGAGCAACAACCTGGCAATTAAGGGCATGGCAGCTGGATACAAGTCCCGTGGTCGGCACATCATCACTACAAAAATTGAGCATCCGTCGGTGTACGAGGTGTGTAAAGAACTTGAGGCAGAAGGCTTCACGCTAACTTACATTGATGTGACAAAGTCACCCGATGAAATAGCGCGTGAAGTCGAAAAAAGCATCACTAGCGAGACAATCTTGGTGACATGTATGCATGTTAACAGTGAAATGGGACTTGTTTTACCAGTTCAAGAAATTGGCGAGGTTGTAAGTAGGTATCCAAAGGTGAAATTTCACGTGGACGCTGTTCAAAGCATGGGAAAACTAGCAGTTGATATGGATGAAATGAATATTGATTTATTGTCTGTTTCTGCACATAAAATTCACGGTGTCAAAGGTGTGGGTGCTTTGATAGCAGATCGCAACTTGAATTTGCAACCACAGATCGTAGGTGGTGGGCAGATGCATGGGTTGCGCTCTGGAACAGTGAATGTTGCAGGGGCTGCGATGCTTGCTAAAGCGATGCGTCTTTCGATAGAAAAGCAGGTAGAAAATTCCAAAAAAATTCAGCTACTTTTCGATTATACAGTGAAAAAACTAAATCAATTTGACGCTGTACAACTCAATAGCCGCTTTGAAAATCAGTCGCCATATATCGTGAATTTACACATTCAGGGCATCAAAGGTGAGACGCTCGTCCATGCGCTTGAAGAACATGATGTATACGTATCTGCAAAATCTGCATGTTCATCAAAGACTGCGAAAGCCTCGACAGTACTTTTGGCACTTGGATTTGACGAACACGTTGCAAGTGAGAGCATTCGCGTGAGTTTTTCACACAAAAGCACACTTGAAGAAGTTGATGTATTTTTAGAAGCGCTTGGAAAAATTATAGAAAAAATGGCGTAGGGCAACGGCTACGCCTTTACCTACGTCTTGGTTACCATTCACAGCATATCAACCCATCTGCACAAAACCCACAAATTGTAGTGGAGAACCGACCAATAGCTAACTCCCCACGACTAATGTCAAGGGAGTCGATCTTTTGGTCTATTTTTTGAGTCAACTCTGCGAGTGGGTCTCAAAAAATTTCAAAGATCATTACAATTGATGGATTTAGTTTGATGGATTAATTTTGGGTGTGAATAGTAATCCGTCATCACCGCAAAGGGCAGATGAAGAATACCGTGATGGAACGAGAAATTTCTGGGAGGGTGCAACATCAGCGCCAACGCCAGTTGTGTATGTCAATGAAGCTGCTCAATTAACGCAAAGTGCGCCGATTGCACATACGGTAGAACAGACCAATATGTCTATGATGATACCAGAAATAACAAATGGTGTGATGAGATTTGCGCAATGGCATGAGGCAGATATGCCGATAGGAGATTTCTTTTCTGGGTGAAAAAGTCGTTGAAAATTTAGTGTAAACATGCTACAATGTACGTACTATAAAAGAGCTATGTAGTCCAGCATGACTTTACGGGCTCTCATCATTTTGTTAATGAGTAACAATGCCGGACAGGTACTGTTGCTTTTTTTGAGTAGTTTGTGAGGGAGCGGTGAAAATTGATGAGGAATAATTTACTTAAATATTTTTTACTCTTTATGCCATCTGTACTTTTATGGCAGGATGTAACTTTTTTCTTTAGTCATATGTCAAGTGAATACCCAAACTTAGGTATTGCTCTTATGGGATTTCCTTCGAGCCTAGCCCTTTTGTGTGGAAGCGTTCACTCTTTATTTGATGAACGAAAACGAGTATCAGGGATTCTTTTGGTCATAGCAGCACCTGTGTTATTAATTTTTGAGCTAGTCATTCACTTTTTGCAAGAATTTCCCATCATGTTCAATCTTGTTATTGCGCTTATTTTTTATATTGGGATGTTCATAGTGGGTTGTATAGAGGTAAAAAAAGCATCTAAGAACGAAGTTAAGTCTTAGTTTCAAAAGGCAAGCGCAGATGAGATGCTGCGGTTGCTGGGTTTTAAGACGGAGTGAACGTTGGTTCAGTCCGCCATTTGAAAGAGGGTTTTTAAGGCATGATATATGATAGAATTTTGGTGAGGTACGGGGAGTTGTCGATTAAGGGGAAGAATCGGAAGTATTTTAAGGATGCGTTGCACAAGGTGATTCGGTTCAAGTTGCGGGATTTGGGGGTGCGATATGAGGTGACGCGTGACCGGTTTTATGTTTTGTTAAATGGGGTAGAGGCGACGGCGGTGACGGCGAGGTTGGATGAGGTTTTCGGGTTGCAGTCGTATAGTTTGTGTGCGCGGACGGACAATGATATTGAGCAGATTAAGTTGTTGGCGCTGTCTTTGGTGAATGAGCAAATCAAGGTGCCTACGACGTTCAAGGTGGAAACGAAGCGTGCGGAGAAGGGTTTCCCGATGCAATCAGGTGAGATTTCGCG
>JGI990J12352_1000011_pt1 | contig 38604 bp, 37 predicted proteins | sample Intmic4MA4BA4MSA_FD_12352 | JGI IMG/M metagenome (IMG submission 12352) | reverse complement strand
GTTTCAGTCCTTTAATAGTTGTCTTATCAAACACTATTTTACAGGATTTTTCCCCTTGAGTCTTTTATTTTTTTCGGGTGTTGCATTTACATTATAAATTCAAGGGAAAATAATTATCGTTACTAAAGGTTTTTAAAAAACATCTTACAATGAACTTTCGTTTTCAACATAATTATGTCAAACTCAAATTATAAATAACTATTTCAAATGGGATTAGCCCTTGCGCAAAATAATGGTTCATCTTCTTTTCATACTATTATCAATTATTTCATTTGATTAAAACTCCTTAAATTCCAGCATAGCCCCGTTGTCGCATCGCCTCGTATATCAAAATCGCTGCTGTGTTCGACAGATTCAATGACCGCACTTTATTAGTCATCGGAATCGTTAAAATTTTATCAATATTATCGGCAAGCAAGTCTTTTGGCAGACCACTCGATTCTTTACCAAATACGAAAAAAACATCCTCATTAACTAACGAGTAATCAATTTCAGTATGAATTTTGTCACCACCAGTCTCAACGAAGTAAAATGATGCCTGCGGATATTTTGAAAACATCTCGTCTAAAGAATCATAATTATGCACAATGGCATGTTCCCAATAGTCCATCCCTGCTCGGCGGGCTGTTTTGGTGTCAATATCAAATCCGAGCGGATGAATCAAGTGTAGCTCGGTATTCGTTGCTACGCAAGTCCGTGCAATATTACCCGTATTCGGTGGAATTTCTGGTTGATATAATGCAACATGAATACTCATATCTAGTCCTCCTTGGAAAATGGTATTAAAATTCAAATATTTTTCGCTCAATCAAGAAAACGAAGAGCGCAAGTGCTAAACGAACCTAAGGCTGAATTAACGAAGAGTAAGATTTTCAACCACTTGCCAAAGAAAGATTAGCATCATACAACCTCCTTGAGCAACTTAACCGACTCTTCAAGCAATACGAATGCCTCGCTAATTTTGTCGGTGTGATAAGTTGCAACGGTCGGATCAGCTGTTTTGACGTTTTTAAAATGAAAATAAAGATCATTACATGCCTCAATCGTTTTCCGCAGACTTTCATTTGAAACATCGTGCTTGTCGTATTTTTTATCTGCTTGGTAATTACTATGAAAAACCGTTAACTTCGCAATTTCACGTTGTAATTCTGGTAATCGGCTATCATCTGTACAAGTGTTTTTAGCAATTTTTTGGAGAGCTTCTAGTTCATTAACTAGGAATCGCAAGTGATTAGGCGGAGAAATAAAGCGATTAACGACAAAACCAATCACAACACCAATCGTTGTATCTAATGTTCGGAAAAAGGCATAGTTAAAAAGCCCGCCTTCACGATCAGGATTGAAAATAATCAATAAACAGAGTGTAATTGTAATCATGATTGAATGCCTAATATTCAAGATATTAGTTATAATTATTACAACAGCAATTGCGATTGCAATGAGTGGCGGTGAGGTCAAGCCAAAATACGCAAACAAAAATCCAACGAAAGCACCAATCGCAGTCCCAATCACACGACCAACACCTAATTTAAACGAATTCGCAACCGTTGACTGCATCCCAAAAACAGTTCCCATCAGCGCATAAAATGGATTCCCAATAATCGGTGTTAACGCAACAAGACCTGTAACCGTTGTAGCAATCCACGTCTTAAAAGTCCGCATCCCAATCTGGATTGGATTACGACTCTGTAGTTTTCTGATTTTTCTTCTGATTTTTTCCATGGTGAACATCCCTTTTATTTTAATAATTCTATTATATTCTTTAAAAGATAATTTTACAAGTAATAAAACGAATAAAAATAGATTTCGTCGATTAGCTGTCGGTTTTTAAATTACTAAAACAGCCCCTGTTAGAATGTGTCGGACGAAAAAACTACGCTGACGGTCTATCTATAACGGGTCGTACATAAATTTGTTTATATACCAGAACTAACCCTTAAATCAGAGATAGATTTAAGGATATATACTAATTCTACGAAGCAGGTGAAGATGAAATGATGGTAAAAAAGGTTGGGCTTAATACGCAAGATGTGGCAGCAGCACGAGAGAAATACGGGATAAATGAGTTTACGAAAGCGAAAGAGAAATCGGTTTTAGTTGATATTTTGCACGTTTTACGGGAGCCGCTGATGATGATTTTATTGATTGCAGGGGGGCTTAGTTTTCTCGTTGGTGAATATCAAGACGGAGTCGGCGTTTTTATCGCAGTTCTACTCGGGATTATCATCGGACGCTTGACTGAGGGACGCTCGAAGAAAGCAGCTGAATCATTGTCGTCAGCGTTGGATGACGTTTTAGTAAGAGTAGTTAGAAATGATGTTAAAGTTCAAGTACTAAAACGTGATTTAGTACCAGGCGATATTGTCCATTTAGCGCCAGGCGATATGGTGCCAGCGGATGGGATTGTTGTTGAAAGTCATGATTTAGCAGCCCGCGAGGATATGTTAACCGGCGAATCGGATCAGGTGAAGAAATTGATTACTTCACCAGTTTACGGTGGAACGTTGGTTGGCGAAGGTAGTGGTGTGATGCGGATTACCGCAATTGGCGATGCAACAGAAATGGGACGAATTGCCCGCGACTTAGACCAAGAAGAGGCGTTGACGCCGTTACAATTGAAACTCGGGAAACTCGGAGGGAAGATTTCAACAATTTCTTCAAGTATCGCATTTATGCTATTTGGCTATATGGTGTGGCAAATTCTTCGTGAATCGAATTTAACGGTAAATTTTGCGAGCTGGGAAGCTTTTACGGGGAGTATCCGTAACATGGATATCGTATTCCCAAGTATCAAAACGGCATTTATTGTTTGTGTCGGGCTGATTGTAGCTGCGGTGCCAGAGGGGCTGCCGACAATGGTTAATATTACTTTGGCTTTGACGATGCAGCGGATGTCGAAAGTCGGCGTACTGATTCGTAAAAAAGAGGCATGCGAGACCATCGGCTCGGTAAGTGTAATCTGTTCTGATAAAACAGGTACTTTGACAGAAAATAAAATGCGCGTCCGAAAAGCCTTTTTGGATGGTCGACTAATCGTCCCCGATACTTTCTTCGAGCATCCAGAATTTATCAATAACTGTATCATCAATGCAACGGGCGATGTTGATTTCGACGTAAGGGAAGGTAGTACCTATGTCGGTAACCCGACCGAATGTGCGTTAATTGCGGCAATTGGGATGGTCGATTATGACGAAGTACGCGATTCAGCGGAAATCATCAGAAAGATCCCGTTCTCATCTGAAAACAAGTACATGCTGAGCGTTGTACAAAACGGATTTCATTATAAAATCTATTCAAAAGGGGCACCAGAAATCATTTTGGCGCAGTGTGATAGTCAATTAGTTAATGGTCGAACCGTAGCATTAAACCATACTTTACGCAACCGATTAATGCAGAAAATCAACGCGTGGCAGTCGGAAGGCATGCGGGTGCTCGCATTTGCGTATAAAGAGACACCGTCAAAACATGAAACTTTACGGGAAGATTTCACTGAACGACTAGTTTTCCATGGATTTGTAGCGATTAGCGACCCGTTGCGCGAAGGAGTCCTTGAGGCGATTGCAACTACCCGTGCAGCTAATATCGAAACAAAAATCCTCACGGGCGATAATTATTTTACCGCTGAAGCAATCGGACGCGAAATCGGAATTGTTCGCGAAGGAATGCGCGTTGTCGAAGCCGATTACATCGAAAGACTCACCGATGAACAATTACGTCACGAAATCAAAACGATCGCCGTTGTCGCCCGCTCAATGCCAGCAACAAAATTACGAATTGTCAGCGTATTACAAGATAATGGTGAAGTTGTCGCTGTCACTGGTGATGGTATCAACGATGCTCCTGCCTTGACAAAAGCCGATGTCGGTATCGCCATGGGCATCGCTGGTACCGAAGTAAGTAAAGGTGCTGCCGACATTATCCTCACCGACGATAATTTCAAAACCATCGTCGAAGCCATCAAGTGGGGACGCGGAATTTACAACAACTTCCAACGCTACATCCAATTCACATTGACCGTAAACGTCATCGCTTTCTCGATTATGATTTTATCACAGTTACTCGGCATGACGCTACCATTCACGACCATCCACTTATTATGGATTAACATCATCATGGATGGCCCACCAGCACTTGCTCTCGGAATGGAACCAATCCGCAATAGTGTAATGTCTCGTCGTCCAATCAACAAGAAAAAGAATATCATCAACCCGTGGATGCTGGCTAAAATCGCTGTTAACAGTCTCTTCATGATCGCCATCTTATTCTTCCAAATGCGCTTCAACTTCCTTGGGGCAGATTTAACCAACGTCACAGCTCACGGGAGCGAATTCCGAACCGTCATGTTCTCATTATTCGCTTGCTTAGCAATCTTTAATGCGCTCAACTGTCGTGAATTTGCCTTAACCAGTATCACTGAGAATTTCTTCAAAAACAAAACGGCTCTTGCGATGTTAACTGGTACCCTAATTTTACAAGTAGTAGCAACCCAATTTGCAAGTGGATTCTTTGACGCCGTTCCGATGAGTATATCAATGTGGGTTCGTATTATCGCAACTGGTTTCACCGTTGTACTATTTAGCGAATTACTAAAACTAACCCTTAGAACCATTAACAACCATCGTAAAGGAAAATTAGTCCCGACTGAATCAAAAAAAGCGAAACTAAAACTTCGCCGTGGTATTGCTATATTCTAAAACTTACCAGAACGTCACTATAAAAGTGGCGTTTTAGTATGTAATTTAAAAACCACTCAACCCTTTTTCATTTTTTCGACCATCTTTACGGGTTATTTTGTTAGTGATTATCGCTATACTACATAATTTACAAAAAGCCAGGGCAAATCTGGGACAATTTTAAAAGGGAGCTGACTGCAATTTTCATTTAGCCCCGATAATATCAGAATAAATACTAACTCCACTCCTTGATTATACCTATTCTATTCGTTCAAATGTTCTTGTTACAATCGTTCCATCGGGAAATTCATCATTTTTCAAGAATTTCCGAAAAACCATGTGTTGAAAACGGCTAGCACTTCACGAACAAAATTCGCATGCCATGTTAAAATCGGCGTTGGTGCTCCGAAATATGTCACTTCAAGCTCTAAGTTACGAGCCAAATATCCTGCTCGATAAATATGAAAATTATTTGTAACGATCGTTGCACGGAAACCATCAGGAAAGTAATCAGATATCAACATTAACCCAAAGACCAAATTCTCATACGTGTTCGTTGATTGATCTTCGAGAATAATTTGCGACAAAGGAATCCCATTATCGGTGAGAAAAGTTGCCATCGCAGACGCTTCGCTGATTGTATTTCCCGCTCCATACCCACCACAAACCACAAATATTGCGTCGGGATTACGCTCAAAATAGAGCATTACTTGATTTAAACGTGCTGTGAGCGTTGGTTGGATTTCATCATTACGCAAGCCAGCCCCAAGAACAAAAACAACATCTTCCGTAAAATCAGCCGTCTGGTTACTACCATAAACACCGAGAAAAATCATCATTGCAACGGGGATGGCAAACATCGTCACAACCGTTATATGAACCAGTTTTGTCATCTTGTCAAAGTACCACCTGTACAAAATCAACAAAAAGCCAACGCCAAAATAAAGGACTGCTATCAACATGGCATCCCTAAAAATAGCAATCTCGAGTCCAAGGGTTGACAAAATAATTCCCATTATTAAAACAAAAATTTTCATCAGATTAACTCCTTAAAATGAAAAACAAGCCCAAAATCGGCTTATTTCTTTTCTTTATGTGCAGTTGATTTACGACATTTCGGGCAATACTTGTTCGCTTCTAGGCGATCTGGCGTATTACGCTTATTTTTCTTTGAAATATAGTTTTCCATCTTACAAGTTTCACATCTTAATGTAAATTTTGTGCGCATTTTAAATTCCTCGCTTTCAAAAATCAGTATTATTATTTTATCACAGATGATGGCAAAATGCAAGCCTAATTTTTAGCAATTATAATTCGCAAAATCTGAGGCAAATTTTTAAACATAACTTCACTAACCGTTGAAGTAGACCAATGAAAAAACAAAAAGTTATTCCAGACTACAGAATCAGTACAGGGCCAGAAATGATCTAGGATTCCCACAAAGTATTACTTTGTGGGGTGTCGATAGAGGGGTTGCGAAACGCAACTAGATACTACTCCAATTTTAATTAGTTACACTTAAAAAACCTATTCACAGGAAATTAAACACGAATTATAAACTGACAATCTAATTTTAAATAAAATCTTTCCTGCTCAAACAGACAAGACTGTAAAAGAAATTTTGATATAAGACGTTGGAACATTATAACGAAAAATCAATTGCTATCAAATTGCTGCTCAAATAAGCAAATTTCGTCCTGTTCATACCCTTGCTGGTCATTCTCTCTAGTTAGAACTCGGTTACACTTTTTTATTCAATCAATTTTTAATCGACAATATTTCTTTCATTTCTAATTCCATGAAAATTCCCAAATAAGAACTTTCGTTGCTAAAAACTCATCACCAAGATTTTCGCCTGAAATATGAACAGCTCGATTTATCGAAATATCAGCAAATGAACCTTCCCATCGTTCTAGTTCGATAAAACCGTCAGATTGCACAATTTCAAAGACTGTTTGTTCATTTATAATAACTATCATTTTCTCATCTGAATGACTAACAAAATCTTCGAGTAAGCCATCAACTGTTTCAGTGGATATAATACTTATCTCGAAGCTATTATTTCTAATAGTTTCGACCGTTCCTGAAATTTCATCATCATTCAGGAGTTCATCGCTAATTGTTTCATCATCTACATCATCGTTTATCAGCGAATTTATATCTTCATTCCCAATAGGTGGTAAATTATCATTATTATTCAATCTTGCATCGCTACAACCGCTTAATAGCACCATTCCTAGTAAAACAATCATCAAATTTTTCATCTCATCATCAATCCTCATTTTATATTTAATTTTTCATCAATATTTCTTTTGGTTTAAGTCGGATAATATACATTACTGGAACTAATGTTGCTATTATTACCGTTACCATTCCAACGACATAAAATATCATGACTGTTTGCTCATCTAGCGATACATCAAATGTCATCATCATATCATCAATTGACATTTCTTGCGTTAACCTTAATGATTCAAAATAACCAGCTATTCCATATATTCCTGTACTTGGTTGTGGTTCTACTTCGCGCATCAATTCGCTCCGCATTAACATTTGCGATAATTGAGCTGCACCAGCACTACCACTAAATAATGCTAATATAATCCCAACGAAAGCTATTGCAACCACTTCAAATATGATTTGCGCCACAATCTTGAGTTTCTTTTCGCCCAAGGCTAAATATATTCCTATTTCATAGCGTCGATCACGTAAGAATAACATGAGAACTAGACTTAAAACCAAAATTGTTGCGATAATTGCCATAATCAACACTAAATCAGCAATCCATAGCAACGTTTCCATTGATGCAGAAATTCCTGCAAAAGTTCCTGATAAATCTCGAACATGATAATACTCAGGAATTAATGGTTCAACAATTTCACGAAAAGCGTCCATATCTAGCGGATTTTCGAGAACAAAAATTGATTCTGCTCGAATTTGAAATTCTGCATCTGGGTCAAATCCTAAGGGCGGCGTAATTCCAGTCTCGTTGATCATTTCACGGTTTGTTTCAAAACTAAATCGTGCTATCTCCTCAGCTGCCCAACTAGGAATATAAAGATGATTCAACTCAACAGACTGTTGACGAAATTCTGCCTCATCCTCAGCAATGTCTGCGACTAAATCCATCCGCCGATCCAGTCGATCAAAAAGTCCGACAATCTTAAATGTATATTCTCTCTTTGCAAAAAGCTCATCTTCTTCCCAATTAATTGCTCGCCCGTTGCTATCAGTGTAAGGAATCCGTGAAATCCAAGTGAAAGTTGATCCCAAAAATAATTCATTTGCGTATGCTTGCGGTCTCGACATGACAATCGGTATCACTTCAAAATAAGTTGATCGCACCATTTCAGTTTCAGTAAAAGTTCGACCCGCTACTATTTCAGATGATCCTTGTTCAAGATAGATGATTTCAGCTCTTGAAACACCTGTTATATTAATAAAATCTGGCCAGTTTTCCATATCAGTCCCGATACGCCAATCTACGATTTCATGACCGATCATTGTCGGAACATAAGGCTGAAAAGTAAAACTGTCCAAAACTGCTTGAATTGAATAATTGTAATGACTAACATAGGGTAAATTAGCAATATAACGAATCATATCAACTGAAACTATTTCAGGAGAATCATTCCATGCATCTTCAGTTTGAGTTACAAACGCCATAACGTCAAATTCAAGATTCACAATTGGACGCATATTTCGCCTTAAATTCATATCCATATTTATGACTGCTCTTTGCGTTGAAATCGCGCCCGAAATAAGTGAACCTAACCCAAAGATAAGCACTAATAAAATCATTGCCTTTCCAAAATTTCTTGAAACACTAATAATTCCTCTCCTTAAAAAATCCATCTACATACATCCTTTTTATTCTGATTATAATATTATAATGCACATTGATAAAGATTTGGCAAGTATTTGATAAAGATTTTATCAAGATGAATGGTAATTAAAACATAAAAAAAAGAAACTGAAAACAGTTTATTTTTTTCTTTATGTGCAGTTGATTTACGACATTTCGGGCAATACTTGTTCGCTTCTAGGCGATCTAGCGTATTACGCTTATTTTTCTTTGAAATATAGTTTTCCATCTTACAAGTTTCACATCTTAATGTAAATTTTGTGCGCATTTTAAATTCCTCGCTTTCAAAAATCAATACTATTGTTTTATCACAGATGGCGGAAAAATGCAAGCCTAATTTTTAGCAATTATAATTCGCAAAACTTGAGGCAAATTTTTAAACATAACTTCACTAACCGCCCCTTGTACTTCGCCATCAGTTTCCAGTAATTGTGGTTTAGCAAGTTTAACCATAAAACTCTCATCCTGCTGGAATCGTACTTTCGGATGACCAGCATGCGAACCAGTATAAACTTTAGGTACAAGACCCATCAATCCAATTTTTGAAATATTATCTGTTGCAACCAATTCTAACTTCCCATCATCCATCTGCGAAATCGGTGAAATCTTAACACCACCACCGAAAAACATTCCGTTACAAACGGCAACAATCACCGTATTCTTCAGTGTAACCGTCCGACCATTCGTAACAAACTCCGCATTAAACGCCTTAAACTTCACCACTTGCTCCATAATAGAACGAAAATACTTCGCTTTCCCACTCTTCTTCACATCATTCTGATTCATCGAGTTAACCGCGTTCACAACTGCCGCACCGAGTCCAACATCACATGCATTCAAAAAATACCGCACGCCCGTCTGCTCATCAACGGTCGTAAATTCAACAATTCCCACATCATAACTTTTAAAAACATTTTGTTCGACCATTTGTACAAAACTATCCAGTTCCTGCGGAATACCCAACGTTCTAACTGTATCAGAACCCGTGCCAGACGGAAAAATACTAAACGCTGGTAATCGGGCAAAATCTACACCCGCATCCATCATCCCATTAAGGATTTCATTAGCCGTACCGTCACCACCAACCGAAACGATGGTATCATATGCTTGACCAACTGTCGCAATTTTCGCAAACCGAGACGCACAACCACGACTATCAGTAAAGCGCACACTATAATCCAAATCAGCTTTATCCAACTTCGGTACAACATCTTGCCAACGTGCCAAAGTACGACTACCAGCCGATGCTGGATTAACAATAAATAAAATTTTTCTTTTCGACATCAAACACCAACTCCTGATAGTCAGATTCTGAGCAAAAGCCCTCATTTTGGCAAAATCATCAATTTTGAGGGCTTTTCCTGCATTAATAGGCACAATATTCGTATAAATATCCTGTTTTTCGTGCTTTTTTCACGTGATTACCCCTGTTTTTTAGTATAAAAGCCCTCATTTTGGCGAAATCATTGATTTTGAGGGTCTTTCCTGTATCAATAGGCACGATATTCGCATAAATGCCCTGTTTTTCGTGCTTTCTTCACGTGATTACCCCTTTTTTTAGTATAAAAGCCCTCATTTTGGCGAAATCATCAATTTTGAGGGCTTTTGTTCCCTATACCTCTATATGTGCTTTCAGAATATCAAAATCATGATTTTCAGCTTCGCGAATCCGTTTCGCTGTATCCCAATTCAGTGTCCCATAGTTGCGATAAAGATTAAGAATCATAATCAAAATAATCGCCTTAATCGACACTCCGATTACAATTGATGTCAGTACCAACGCATGTCCAACTGGATCAACAGCATGTCCTGCATACTCAGCCATCATCGGCGCAACCCGACCACTACTCGAAACAATCGAAATAAAAAACAGAATTATCGCCGTATCCATAATCCCAACCGAAATAATACTAATCATCATATTCTTGCGGATAACGAGTCCTGCAACACCGATAAAAAACAAAATCACCGCAACAATATCCGTTGTTAACCAATCAAACATCTATAATCATTCCAATCAAAAAGTGTACTAATAGTTTAGCACACTTTTTCGTTTTAGTAAAACAAATTTATTTTACGCTGACGGGTACTTTTTTAATCATCAAAAATGATCCCGCTCCAAAAACAAGAATTGTTCCGATTGAAACAAGCACTTCACCAATATTGTGACCATCTACATCTATATTAGTACTTCCGATTACGATGATGTCAACGACTTCTTGGATAAAGTTAATCGGAATATTAATTGCCATACCAGCAATTCCCACACCAGCAAGGATAACAAAACCACAGATTATAGCAAGTGCTGGTAACCAACCAATGCGTTGCCACAAGATTGCCATAAAGAATCCCATGCAAAAGGTCGCCATACAGATCAAGAAATGCGCTCCTAAGATTGCGATACTCCACTCACCAGCGCCATTCTCTATATTACCTGGTAGAAAGGTCAAAATCAGGTCCAATAACATCATAAATGGTCCACTAATAATGAAACAACCAACCAACGCTGAACTCATTTTTGAAACAAAGCTTTCTATCCGCGAAATTCCTTTGCGAACATTTCCTGAAACTTCCGCGCCAGCAACAATACCACTAATCCACATAATAAAGACGAACTTCCCAATAGTAAAGATGATATTTAAACTCCTAAAAATTTCCCAACCAAAAGTTACGCTTAATAATATTAGAGGAACTATCCAAAGAGCAATAATGCCAAAGCCCATAAGGAAAGAGCGACCCCAGTCAAATAGTTCGTATTTTATTAATCTTAAAGTTCTGTTAGTCATTATGAGTTCCTCCTGTTAACTGAATAAATAAATCTTGTAGCGACATTGAACCGATTTCTAACCCTAACTCAGTACCCACCAACTGGCGGTCTTTGTCCGAGAGGTCGGAAAATAAAGTAATTTTTTTAAAACCACCAAGCGTTTCGCTATTTAAAATTTGGCGACCAGTTGCAAAGGTATCAACTACTTCGCATGGACCAGTAATTGTTACACCTTGGCTGACAATTTGGTCATAGGTACCTTCCTTAATTAACTTACCACCGTGAATCATCAATACTTCGTCAAACAGATATTCCATCTCTGAAACAAGATGCGTTGACATGATGATTGTCCGTGGATGACGTTCTTGGTCGCGTAAAACCTCCTTATAGAACAAGTCACGCGTCGGGGCATCCATTCCAAGATACGCTTCGTCAAAAATCGTAATTTTTGCGCGACTACTAAGACCGATAATTACTTGTAATACTGATTGCTGCCCTTTAGAAAGTTTATGCGGTTTCTTATTTGGTAAATCGAATTTTTGAATCAATTCTTCTGCATAAGCCAAATCAAAATCTGGTCGATATTCGTTTTGTTGCTTGATATATTTAGCAATTTTCGGATAAGTAGCCGCATCATCCGAACTAAAATTTTTCGAATAGATAAATTGAATGTGTTGCATCACTTCGCCATTATCAAAGATCGGCATCCCGTCTGCTAATATCTCTGAGGCTGTCCCTCTTTGAGGCGAAATAAAAGATGCAATTGTTGCGAGTAAACTTGTTTTTCCAGCCCCATTGCGACCAATCAATCCATAAATCCGTCCTGGTTCAAGTGTGAATGATATATTATCAATCGCCACCGTTTTTTTCATCGCTTTTAGTATATCAAAGTATGCAACTGTTAAATTTTTAACTTCTAATTTCATAATATTAAACTCCTTATTGATATAATAACTCATAAATTCACTAAGCCTCTGTTGTTTACAGTCTGTCTAAAGTTTGCAAGCTCACTCTGACAGACTAGCATAATCACTCCGATGTCATGAAATTCTCGTCACTTCCTCTTTCGTTAATCATATTTACTATTTTCGTTTTACTAATTCTTAATTTCCCAGCTTCTACGAGCATCGGGTCAAGGTATTCGGTTTTGAAATTTTTTTGTCGTTTTTCAATCAGCGTATTTTTTGCTCCCCCAGCCACAAACATACCGACTCCGCGCTTTTTATATAAAATCCCTTCATCAACCAGTAAGTTTACGCCTTTTGCAACCGTGATATGATTAACTTTATAGAAATCAACGATTTGCGTTGTCGATGGGATTTGCTCATCTACAAGAATTGCGTCGTTGATAATCTGGTCTTCAATCCGTTCCTTGATTTGCAAGAATAACGGTCTGTTATCATCAAATGATTTTCCTAACATTATTTTCACCTCACCTACTTCGTTATATATCTAAGTATATAAGTATAATAATATATAAGTTTCTGTTTGTCAACTATTAAAAAAAATAAAAAATCTTCAAATCGAAGATTTTTTACTAAAACAAATTTTAATCAACATCAATCAAATGACGATAAATGAAACCTGGAACAGTAGCAGGTCCAGCACCAAAATCAACTATTGCCTCGATATGCGTCCAATAAGTATTGTAATCTAACTGCAGAATTGTCACTTTATCACCCGTATTTAACATAGCGTGGCGATCACCAGAACTAGCACCACTCATGAAATCAACCGAGTCGCTATTAATTACACCGTATGTAGGGTCAGCATATTGATGCAAATCCGCTTCATCCTGTTGGAAATCAGGTTCCTCCACTTCATCATCGCCAAGTACATCTGAAATCTCGCCTAAAATATTATCAATTCCATCTAAATCCATATCAAGTTCCGGTCTTATTTCAGCCACTGGTTCGTCTGGAACAACAGTATTAATCAACGTCATTACACCTGTATAAATGATTAACGCCAATCCGACTGTTGACAAAATCGCAATCACATAAATCCCGACCCGTTCCTGAATTGGATACAAATTTTGATTACTTAATTGCTTTAGTACCGTTGCTTGCTTACTATTTTTATTTTTTACTTTTTTAATAGCATCTTCATTAACAACTTCCGTTTGTGGATTTTCGTATTCCATATCGACAAGCCTCCTCAAAATTGCGTATAATCTATTTAAGTATAACATAAATTTCCAAAAAAATCAAATTTTTTCAAAAATTCCAATTTGATTTTTAACATTCTTTTCTTTTACGACCGTAATTACTAGAACATCTGCTACCGATACCAAAACTTCCTCTTTCGTATCTTTTTTAACCTGTTGAACCAAAATTTCCAACCACGGATAGGGTATCTCCTTGTCTAAATTTGCCGCCTCGACCCGGTAATTTTTCCATTCTTTGCAGGATAGTTGTTTCAGTAATTCGTTCTTAAACAGTTCTATTAAAACAAGATCACCTTGATTGAGCTTATCAATCACAGATTCCATCCATTCATTACGCTGGAATAGGATTCCCACTTCGACTGATGGGATCAAATTCACCGAGCACCGACTACAAATTCGCAACGGTTGAAACGAAAAAAGTTGTTTCAGACAATTGATTCTTATTTCATTATCACATACAAGACACCTCATTGCACCAGCTCCTTTAATAAACCCTGCTCTTTCGCCAACTTATTCATATTAATAATTTGCGCTTTTGAGTCTTCCATTGCTTTCGTGATACCATGATGAAAATACACGATTTCACCAGTCGGCCATCTCGGATTTCGACCGACGCGACCAGAAATCTGCACCAAGGCACTTTCTTCATAAATATCATGTTCAGCAGAAAAGACGGCGACATCAATATTCGGAATAGTAACACCCCGTTCAAGAATCATCGTCGTAATTAAAAATTGACCACCATCTTGTTTAAAACGCGCTACTTTGTCAAGACGGTCGGAATCATTGGAATAAACGAAATCAATCTCCAAGTTCATCTGTTTCTTCAAAGCCGCCTGAAACTTCAATCCGCAATCAATCGTTGGTACAAACAAAAGTGCCCGTCGCTCATCTTTAACTTTACGAGTTATCCATTCCTTTACAGGTTGTGGTAATTTCCCTTTTGCAACGCTTTGGTAAAAGTGAGAACACCACTTGTATTTCGGAACATCTAATGGAAACAAATGGTATCTAGCGGGAATAATGCAGGACTGTAATTTACCTGCCCTAATTTCAGCCTGATCACTCCGTGAAGGGGTTGCAGAAAGATAAATCGTAGCTGCATCTGGTTTACACGCACGTTTGGCAATACGGACGAGCATTTTATCAAAGGTATACGGAAAGGCATCGACTTCATCAATAATCAGAAAATCAAAAGCCTGATAAAAACGGATCATTTGATGAACAGTTGTAACGACAACATCACCGTAAACTGCCTTTTCATCGCTATTTCCGTGTAAAGTAATAACCGTTGCACTCGGAAAAGCTTCCTTGATTCGAGGAGCCAAATCAATAACAACATCCGCACGGGGAATCGCCCAACAAACTCGCTTTCCAGTAGTAAGAGCTACGGAGATTGACTCAAACATCATTTCCGTCTTACCCGCACCACACACTGCCCAAACCATCCCTGATTGCCGTTTTGCTAAAATTTCCTTACTAAAACTAGATGCTCGTTCTTGTAAAAACGATAACTGGAAGTCCTTATTCAGAACACCAACCTCTGCTTTAATGTTGTAATCCATAGAAGTTCTATACAGGTTCGTTTTATTTGAAATCATCCCAAAATCAATACATTTGCGACAGTAAGTAATAATTTCATTTTGATAATTGAAACTTTTGAAATATTGCTCATCTTCATTTAAGCAACGGTTACAAATACCACCAACGATACCTGCTACAACTTCAACATCTTTTCTTAACAAAATACCTTGATTTACCAGTTCATTAAATTCCTTTTCTAAAAACTCCCTTCCGTATATATCAACCATGTTATCACCTTCCTAAAAATCCCCCTACTATTAAATACGCAAAAAAGGTCGATTTTCCGTTTTTAAGGAATAAAAACATCAGGCAAACAAAAAAAGCCCAGTTTTTGATCTGGACTCAATGTTTTAGTAATAAAACAATTTTTATTAATTTAATTTTTGAATAAACGACCAACCCCGTGGAGTTGGTCGTTCAAAGTATTTTAGATTAACGATACAAAGTATCCTAATATTCGGATTAACTGTGCTGTGTATGACATTTCGTTGTCGTACCAAGAAGCAACTTTAACTAATTGCTCACCGTTAACTTCCATTACTTTAGTTTGTGTTGCATCGAATAATGATCCGTAGTGGATTCCGATTGTATCAGAAGATACGATTTCGTCTTCAGTATATCCGAATGACTCATTCGCAGCAGCTTTCATTGCCGCATTGATTTCTTCAACAGTTGTTTTCTTATCTAATGTACATACTAATTCAGTTAATGAACCAGTGATTGTTGGAACACGTTGCGCTCCACCATCTAATTTTCCTTTTAGTGCTGGAATTACTAGACCGATCGCCTTTGCCGCACCAGTTGAGTTAGGAATAATATTAGCAGCAGCAGCACGCGCACGACGTAAATCACCTTTACCATGCGGTCCATCTAATGTATTTTGATCATTAGTATAAGCATGGATTGTTGACATAAATCCTTTTTGAATCCCGAAATTATCTTGTAAAACTTTTGCAAATGGTGCTAAACAGTTAGTCGTACAAGAAGCTCCCGAGATAACTGTCTCAGAACCATCTAAGATGTCATGATTAACATTGAATACAACTGTCTTAACATCACCAGTTGCTGGTGCAGAAACTACTACTTTCTTCGCGCCAGCAGTTAAATGCTTTCCAGCTCCTTCTTGTGAAACGAAGAATCCAGTACATTCTAAAACGACATCGACACCAAGATCAGCCCATGGTAAATCTTCAGGATTACGTTCAGCGAAAACTTTGATTTCCTTTCCATTTACAATGAATGCACCATCTTTAACTTCGATGTCACCGTTGAAACGTCCTTGAGCAGAATCATACTTGAATAAATGAGCTAATGTTTTAGCATCAGTTAAATCGTTGATTGCCACCACTTCAAATTCAGATTTCTCTGTTAACAAACGTAGAGCTAAACGCCCGATACGTCCAAAACCATTAATTGCTACTTTAGTTGCCATGCGTAAACGCCTCCTATATAATATTAAATCCTATCTATTATCTTACTCCTTTCCGCTTGTGAAATCAATCATTTATTTAATGAAAGTGTTTTAGTAGCAAATTTTGTTGAATTAACCCATCAAAAAAGGTACTCCGTTTTAGTAAAATCAACCATCAGTTGCGACTTTTTCATGATTTTAGTTCAGGACGCATATATTGAACCAATGGGGGTTACAACTATGAAATCATTTATGAAAACAATCATCTGGATATTAAAGAAGACCATCTTCGGTTTCGTCAGTTTCTATGCGTTTAATTTTATCGGGACATTCTTTAACGTCGGACTTACTTCGAGTTATGTTTCCTACTTCTTAATTGGCGCACTCGGAGTACCAGGTTTGCTACTCGTCTATATCACAAATTTATTGTTTTAATAAGAGACAGAAAATTATCCTTACACCCTTACATACCAAAAAACTTTTTAACGACCGTTTTAATATCTCATCGAAATCTTTTGAATTAAAGCAACTATTTCAAGAATTCAGGTTATTCAACGTCGCTAAGATAATTAACTTTTTTATTTTACCGCTTGACAATTAATAGTTAGTCTTTAATATTTTACTAAAACGTCAATAAAAAGATTTAATCCGTCTTGCAGAATGTTCATATCAAAGTCAAATTTTTCGTTATGAAGTGGCGCAGTATCACCAGCTCCAAGAAAGAAGAATAATGATGGGCAAATTTTACGATAAAGTCCGAAATCTTCTGACTGCATAACTGGATTTGGTAGTTGATTAATGGTTGGAATTTTGGCTACAATGTTGTCGTATAACTCTGAATTATTGATAACTGCATCATAGCCATCGTTATAATGAATTTCAATTTCACAATGGTATTGTTCTTCGTAACGATTAGCTATCGTTTGAATTTGCTTTTTTAAGTTTTGGTGGAGTTCTGGATCGAAACTTCGTAAAGTGCCAGACAGGACAGCATTGTCAGCAATAACGTTCCTGACGGTACCAACATGAAGTTCGCCAAATTTTAATAGACGATAGCCGTCCGTTTCCAATGTAGATTCCATATAATAAAGGTCGCATAAAAATTTACAACCAATATACAAAGAATCTATCGCTTTGGCACTATCGGCAACATGGGCTGATTTTCCATGAATTGTAATTGTGATTTCACTCCCCATTGCCATGAATTCGCCAGCTCGTGAATATGATTTACCTTGTGGTAGCCCTGGCCAAAGATGAAGTCCGAAAATCGCTTTAACATCATACTGCTCAAGCAACCCCGATTCGACAATGACAGTCGCCCCAGCATCTCGTTCTTCGGATGGTTGAAATACTAAAACAACGTTTTTATCAAGGGTTGACCCATGCTCATGAATATAATGAGCTAATCCAAGTAAAATTGCCATGTGACCATCGTGCCCGCAAGCGTGCATTTTTCCTACATACTTTGATGTAAATGGTAAATCTGTATCTTCTGTAATCGGTAAAGCATCCATGTCAGCCCGAAAAGCAATCGTTTTACTTTTACCATTATCAAAGTACAAAACCAGCCCCGTATCAGCCACTTCATGGATGATGCAATTCAATTTCCGGGCGATGGTTTTTATATAGGCTTTCGTCTTGTATTCTTCAAATCCCAACTCGGGAATCTGATGTAAATCTGTGCGGTATTGTTTTAGTAGCTCTAACATCGAATCCACTCCTTATATCTTACCAAATAAATTTTGATTTTTCAAATTCCCTAACAACTACGTTTTTGTGCTTTTCTAAATAACCAATAATTAATTCGCTAATTTCAACAGGCTCTTCTTTTAAGAGTGGACATTCAGCATATACCTCGTAACCACCGACACCAGTTGTGCGGTAATTATTCATCGCGACTGTATACGTTTTATTATCTTCAATCAAATTACCGTTTACTAAAACATTTGAAATTCTTTTTCCGACCGGTTGGCGAAGATCTGCCTCGTAAGTTAACCCGGCAAAATAATCAAAGTTAAAGTGCTCAACCTTTGGATGTAAGAATTTTTGTGATACTTCTGGTTCACTATCTGCACCGATTTCTAAATATGAAGCAACAGTTTCAAGCGCAGTTTTTAAAGCTACGCCAGAAACTTCCAGAGTACAAAGCGTATTTGGATAAATATAGGTTGCCACCACATCACGAACAGTAACTTCAGCATCAAAGCCTTTGATTTCGTTCGCAAGACTGGTACATGAAATATCAGCCCCAGTGATTTCGAGTTGGATTTGATTAAAAAAATCCGCAATTGGGGTTCCATTAAGTGCCATTTTCGCTTTTGTATCAGGTAAAAGCGGCTGGTCTAAAAAACCGACCGGTTCATCAAGCCAAGTCTGAACTTCAGCTTCTAGTTTTCGTAGTTCTGAATAATTACTAAAACTATCACCAGTTCCTGGTGTCTGGAAAAATGATTTGAAATTGATCGACCCATTGTCAACAGTCGCATTTATTTCTAAAAATCGTTCAGCATTCGCAGCTGGTTGAACGATATAAGTTCCATGAATTTCTAGACCTTCAACCGGCATATGTTGATGAGCAGTTAATAATAAATCAAAATCTAGTTCTTTGGCGATTTTATAACCAATATTTTCCGTCGTTTTCGAAAGTAATTCACCATTCTCTAAATCATTTTCAAAGCCACCGTGATATAAACAGATTGTTACATCAACTTGCGATTTTAATTCAGTAAGAGCCTCTTTAGCAGCAACAAATGGATCTGAGATGGTCAAGTTTTTGATGTTTTCTGGTTTTTCCCAAACATTAACAAAGTCGGTTACAATACCAACAATACCAATTTTCAATCCGTTTTCTAGGGTTTTAATCGCAAAATTTCCGATTGGTAGAGTGGCTGATGAATCATAAACATTAGCACACAGACAATCTGCTTTAACGGTCGACAAATAATTATTTAAATGTTCTTCACCATAATTAAAATCATGATTCCCGAGGGTGATGAAGTCGTATTTAGCTACATTTAAAACCGTTGCGACTGGATGTTCAGTATAATTTTTTTTTGCAGTGTGCATCGTGAATGGCGAACCTTGAATTGTGTCACCACCGTCAATAATCAACGTGTTTCCATCTTTTTCAAACTGCTCACCACAAGCAATCAACCCAGCGTTCTTAATTGTTTTAGTAATATAATTAACTGGATTGATATAACCGTGTGTATCAGAAGTATAATAAATTTTAAATTCTTTTTTCATTCTTCAACCCTATCCTCTTGTTAATTTATTTCTTACCTTCGTTGAGAAATATTCTATTATCAAAACAAGGATAACTAATCCGATTAAAATTGACCCCGCCTCGTTCCAACGGTGGCTATTCATTGCAAAAATCAGCGGTGCACCAATCCCACCTGCGCCAACTAATCCAAGTACTGCCACATCGCGAATGTTCATATCAAAGCGATAGATAACCGTTGATATAAAGTCTGGTATGAGTTGTGGGATAATTCCATATCTGATTTTTTCAAAACGATTACACCCAGCGGCATCAAGCGACTCTAAAATACCACCATCCAATTCCTCGATTGCTTCGGCAAATAACTTCGACATCATTCCAAGCGATGCAATCGCCATTGTTAACACACCAGCAAATGGACCTGGACCTGTTACTCGAATAAACATTAGCCCATAAACAAATACTGGTACTGTCCGAATTGCCATAATCATCAAACTAGTGATATAGGAAATTACTTTCCCAACCACATTCTTCGATGACAAGAAAGCAAACGGGATGGCAATAATTGAACCAACTAATGTCCCAACGAATGCAATTGCTAATGTTTCTAAAATCAGGAATGGAACTCCATTCGACCAATCAAATAAAAGCTCGGTATCAGGTTGCACAATTCCCAAGAAAATATTACGGGCAATAACTGCTCCATTGCCAGCACCAGCTGCGAAATCAATCGTCGAACCTGACCAGATAATTGCTACTAAAACGACGATGAAGATTAACCATTTATTAATGACAGTGTTTGGTTCACGCTGTAGTTGTTTTAATATTTTTTCCATAGCGTCTCACCTCTAAACTAATTTGCTACGTACAAAACGCGCAATCATTTCAATGATAAATACCGTGATAAATAGCATTAAGATAATCATTCCGACATTGGCATAACTTCTAAATGCCAAATTCGTGTTAAGAATAATTCCGATACCACCAGCACCAACCATTCCGAGAATTGCCGCATGACGGACGTTCCCCTCAAAACAGAATAATGAATTCGATAAAAACCGCGGCATAATTTGTGGCATAATTGCAACAATCACCGCTTGCGTTCGGTTAGCACCCATTGCTTTCATTGCTTCATAAGCACCCATATCAACAGTTTCGATTTGTTCATATAGGAGTTTCCCGACAAATCCGAACGTGAATAATGTGATAGCTACCGTACCTGCGGTCGTACCAATCCCTAAAACGAGCATTGCGATCAAGGCAATTACAATCGTTGGAATTGTCCGCACAAAACTAAAAATGAAACGTGAAACAACGATAACAAATTGATTTTTGATAATGTTCGTTGAGGCAATAATCGCGACTGGCAATGCAAGTCCAGCCCCTAAAATCGTCCCAAGCAATGACATCTTGACCGTATCAATTAGCGGTGTCCAAACAGCACGCCAGAAATTAAAATTCGGCGCACCAGACGCAAAAAACATCCCTTCTAGCAAAACGAAGAACTGGTGTCCACGCTCAATCAAGGTTCTAAAATTAAAACCAGTCAAATCAAGAGCAAAGTAAGTTAAAACCATTAAAATAATCGAAATTAATAGCACTGGTGATTTTGGTTCATCGACCGTTTTACCGTTCTCTAATTGAATTGTTTTGGGCTTGAAAACTTTAGAGTAAAGGCTCATCAGCGACACCGTCCTCTTTCACGACATGGTTTGCATCAAGCGCTTGTTCCATCATATCTGCTTCGTCGCCATAAATTTGTTTTAATACTGCTTTTGTAACGTTCTTAGCATCACCATCATAGACAACTTCACCGCCTTGAATCCCGATTACGCGATCACAATATTCTAAAGCTAACTCAACATGATGAATATTGATTAAAACAGAGATATTCATCTCTTTATTAATTTTCTTAAAATCGTTCATTACTTGACGGGCTGTTACTGGATCAAGTGACGCAACTGGCTCATCTGCTAATAAAATTGATGGATTTTGAGCTAGTGTCCTTGCTAAAGCTACCCGTTGTTGTTGTCCTCCCGATAACTGGTCGCACCTAACAAAAGCTTTATCTAAGATTCCGACCTTATCAAGAGCTTCTAATGCAGCAATTTTACATTTTTTCGGGTAGACACCTAAAACTGTCCGCCATAATGGTAAATCAGGTACCATCGCACTCATCACATTCCGAATAACTGTCGCTCTTGTAACAAGGTTAAACGATTGGAAAACCATCCCGATGCCACGACGGAATTTTCGCAGACTCGCACCGTTTAAGGAACTAACTTCAACATCATTGACGGTTAGTTTACCATTAGTAATATCAATCATGCGGTTAATGGTACGAATTAGCGTTGATTTACCTGCGCCAGAAAGACCGATAATCGCCACAAATTCGCCTTGCCCAATTGATAAATTAACATCTTTTAATGCTTGATGACCATTCTTATATTGCTTATTCACACCTTGAAATACAATCATGCTAATTCTCCTTCTGTTTTGGTATGTTGATTTAAAAAGTCAAAGACATGCCGCAGCACATCTTTGACATTAACTTTTAGCCAATTTATTATTGGTTGATTTGGCGCATCATATCAAGTGCTGCACGGTCTACATCATAGTTAGTAGTATCAGCAATCATGTATCCTTGGTGGTTGTAGATTTCAATTACTTCTAATCCTTCAGGCGTGTTAGCGATGTTGATAAATGCTTGTTGTAATGCAGCAATTAATGCCGGTGTCATTACAGCAGAGTTTCTTGATACAGAGATTGTATCGTTAAAGATTGGCTCTGTTACACCGATGATTGCAGTTTCAGTCCAGATATCTGCGCTACGTCCAAATGTAGTAGTCCAGTTCTCTTCTTGTCCCATACGTCCATCAGCAAATACCGTTAATACATCTATTTGCTCAGAAGCAAGATTGGCAAATGATGCTGCAAATGATTCCTGCGGCACTGCACGGTCTAAATCAGTAATCATTTGACCAAAATTCTCAAGCATCCATAATGATGGGAAAATAAATCCTGCTGGTGAAGCTGGTGACATAATACCCCAGTTAGCATTATTTAAGTCTTCCCAAGTTAATGTCCCACCATCGTTGACGATTGCCGCTAACTCTTGTCCACGAGCAGATGGTCCAGCAATGATTAATGAACGGTAAGTCATTACTTGTGTATCAACGTTTAAAGTTGGTAGTCCGTCATTCCAATCCGCAGCATTTTCATAATCCTTTGAAAGTCCAGCACGAGTAGCTGTTAAGATTGCTTCCACACCGTCATCAAACAATACATAAGTTGCACCTGGCAAAAATCCGATATCAGCAGAACCTGCATGTAATGCTTGTCCAGCTGCTTCAAATGAAGTCCCAACATGAATGTTGATGTTTGAAACATTAAAACCGAAAGCAGCCAATTCAGCAATTAGCATATCACCTAATGGCAGCGTTGCCGTGATGATTTCTTCTGGATCACGCGATGGCACAAAATAGATTACCAATGAATCAATTTCAATTGTTTCTTCAATATCACCATTATTATTAGTAATTTCATTGTTATCAACTAGAACTGGATCAAGATTAGTGCTATCACCACTACAAGCAACTAATACAAAACCTAAGAATAATACACTTACTAAAGTTAATAATTTTTTCATAACTTCCTCCAACAAAATAATTTTTTGACCTAGCAAAGTATACCGTTTTTCTTGAATTTTGTCAATCAAAAAATGATTCTTTACAAAAAAATTTACATTTGTGATTTGTCACAAATGTAAGATTTCCTATCTTGGAATTGGAAATTATTTTAGTAATCTATTATAAAACTCGTAGTGCATCAATAATTTCAGTATTTTTTATCGTTTTATCGTCTTTTTGTTTTAATATCCGCGCTGGTATACCACCAACGACAACGTTCTCTGGAACATCTTCAATTACTACTGCCCCCGCCGCAACGACACTTCCTTTGCCAATCCGAACACCCTCAATTACAACGGCATTTGCTCCGACCAAAACATCATCTTCGATAACGACTGGTTTTGCACTTGGTGGTTCGATAACCCCAGCCAGAACTGCCCCTGCACCAATGTGACATCTTTTACCAACGGTTGCACGACCGCCAAGAATAGCACCCATGTCAATCATTGTTTCCTCCCCAATGACCGCCCCGATATTGATAGTTGCTCCCATCATAATTACCGCTCGATCACCAATTTCCACTTGATCACGGATAATCGCCCCTGGTTCGATACGAGCGTTAATGTTTTTCATGTCTAGTAAGGGAATGGCACTATTACGACAGTTATTTTCAATTACAAGGTCGACAATTTCATCACGATTTGCTTCAATCACTGGTGCGATGTCGGCATAATCACCAATGACGGTTAAACTCCAGTCGGTTCCGAATACTTTACAACTCGCTGGGAATTCAATTTTCGTTTTAGTATTTAGATAAGCCTTTACTGGCGTTTTCTTCTCGGCGTTTTTGATGTACTCGATAATTTCATTAGCATTCATATTCATAGGTAAACCCTCCAATTCAATTTCTAAATCATAGTGATAATTAACAGGACCAGCCATATAAATTTGGTCGGTCTCGGAAATTTTAAGCATTCCTTGTTCTAGTAAAACGTCTATTTCATTTTGCTTTACTAGTCCCAGCTGCCTTGCAATCACAAAACTTGCACAACAACCAGTTCCACACGCTAACGTCCAACCAACGCCACGTTCAAAAGTCCGAACAATTAACTCATGATCGGATGCGACGGTGACGAAATTAACATTTGTTTTCTCGGTAAACAAATGATGATTACAAATTGCATCAGCAATTGGATTGCCAACCATTGCGACCGCATTATCAACAAAAACAACCACATGAATTGTTCCGATAAATAACGCATGAATTTCAACTTGAACATCACCAATTTTTAGCGTTCGACTAAGCGAACCATTATCACTTATTCCCACCGCTTTAGCTGTAAAAACCGGCATTCCCATTGCAATTTTACAAACAAATGGATCGACCTGTTGAACTTCAACCATCAGCGTTCCAGCACCAGTTACCACTGGAAACACCTTTTCTGTTTTACTGATAATCCCAACATCTAATACATATTTGGCAAAGCTACGAATACCATTACCACACATTAAAGCTGAAGAACCATCCCGATTATAGAATACCATTTCGAGTGGATTTTGTTTAATAACGATAAACCCGTCAGTATTCATTTGGTCATGGTGGCATATTTTGACCGCAAGATCGGCAAAATCAACATTATCGACATAGGTTGTAATCGCAAAAGTATTACCACAACCATCGTATTTTTTAAATATCATGAATAATCTAACCACCTTTTCAAAATAGCCGCTATTAACTATTAAGAGTAACTAATACTTTAAAATTTACAATAAACTCATATACCTTTTTAACTCCCACGCATGAACTTCTGTCTGGTACTCATCGTATTCTTCATACTTGGCCTTTAAGAACTTCGATGAGATATGATCACCAAGGGCTCCTTTAACAAGGTCACTCTTATCTAACAAATCAAGAGCTTCTTTCAAAGTTGCCGGCAAGGCGTAAATCCCACGTGCCTGTAATTCAGCATCCGTTTTTTGGTATAAGTTGTCATGAACTGCCGCTGGTGCCTCTAACTTATTTTTAATCCCGTCAAGACCAGCCGTTAAAATAGCCGCCATTGCGAGATAAGGATTTGTCGCCGGATCAACCGAACGAAGTTCAACCCGTGTTCCCATTCCGCGTGATGCTGGTATTCTAACTAGCGGTGAACGATTTGATGGACTCCATGCCACATACACCGGCGCTTCATAACCAGCCACTAATCGTTTGTATGAGTTAACAGTTGGATTTGCAATCGCTGTAAAATCACGGACATGAGTCAAGATTCCTGCCAGAAAATGATAAGCTGTCTGACTTAATTCTAACTCACCCGCAGGGTCGTAAAACGCATTTTTACCATTATTATCAAAAAGTGAAATATTAGAGTGCATACCCGACCCATTGATACCAGCAATCGGTTTCGGCATAAAGGTTGCGTATAAACCATGCTCACGTGCTACCATTTTAACAATTAACTTGAACGTCTGAATATTATCACATGCCGCTAAAACATCATCATATTTAAAATTAATTTCATGTTGACCTGGTGCCACTTCGTGATGAGCCGCTTCTAGTTCAAAACCTAATCTTTCTAATTCTAAAACAATATCACGGCGACAATTTTCCGCTAAATCAAGGGGCGCAAAATCGAAATAACCGCCATTATCATTTAATTCACGCGTTGGCATTCCATTCTCATCAAGTTTAAATAAGAAAAATTCTGGTTCGGCACCAAGGCTCATTTGTGAGAAACCAAGTTCTTTCATCTGGGCAACAATTCGCTTGAGATTCCCACGCGGGTCGCCAGCAAAAGGTGTTCCATCTGGTAAATAAATGTCACAAATTAAACGAGCAACTTTCGCATTGCCACGCTTTGGTAAAACTAACCACGTCGTATAGTCAGGATATAACAACATATCACTTTCTTGAATTCGCACAAACCCATCAATCGAAGAACCGTCAAACATCATCTGATTATTTAATGCTTTCTCAAGTTGCGAAGTTGGAACTTCAACATTCTTAATCGTCCCGAATAAATCGGTGAACATCAAACGAATAAAATTAACACCTTCACTTTTTGCTGATTCTAAAATCGATTCTTTAGTGAAATTTACCATATTTTATCATCTCCTACTTATTGATTTAATTTTTATTATAATCAAGCATTAATAGTTGTGCAATCAAAAATGAAAAATTATTCAAAATTCCCTTATTTTCTTTGTTATCAATGACAAAAAATTGCTATTTTGTTATTTTTATGTTATTATTAACAAAAGAGTGGTGATTTCATGGTCGAACGTAGCACATATCTGGCAAAAATCCATGCAGTTAAAAACAATGAAAAAATCAAAATAATTTTCGGGGTTAAGCGCAGCGGAAAAACAACATTAATTTCGCAGTTCATCAACGAACTGAAAATCAAAAAAATCCAGGATGAACAGATTATCTACCTGAATTTTGAACAACCCAACTTCAAGGAAGTCTTTGACAATAACCAAAAATGGCTCCACGAGCTTGAAACGACAATCAACAGTGAGCAAAATTACTACCTTTTCCTCGACGAGATTACGCAACTCGGTACAGCTACCAGTGATATAGTTGCAAAATTGGCACTTAAAAAAAATATCGATTTGTACCTAATTACTTCTAATAATTATTTGCTACCAAAGCTAACGGCAATAACAGTTTCGCCCATCCATGTATTCCCATTTTCGTTTCGCGAATTTTTGTCGGGCTACAAACTTGAGCTTTTCACACCATCGACGCAAAATTATTGGAACGCCTACTTACTCTCGACTTTCCCCCATGTAGCAACGATTAAAAACGATGCCGAACGCAGCCTTTATTTAACGGATTTAATCGACAATATTTTGGTAAATGACTTGATGTTACACATTTCAATAACGAACATTCATTTACTAAAATATCTGACTCAATATCTTGCCATGCACGTTGGACAGGAAATTTCAATTAACAAAATTGCAACCCAGCTGTCGTGCGAAAAATTTCCAAAAGTTTACCCAAAAATGGTTGACAAATACGTCCAAGGACTCCTCGACACTTTCATTTTTTGCAAAATCAACCGCTACGACATTTCCACAAAACAGATTATCACAACCACACCTAAATATTACCTCACCGATGTCGGATTACAAACATTAAACGCCACAACCAGCGAAACAAGGTTGGCAGTTACAGTTGAAAATGTTGTTTTATTAGAATTGAAAAAACGTGATTACGAGGTCTTTTTTGGTAAAATCGGTAATCTGCAAATTGATTTTGTGGCGAAAAAAGATGATACCCTCGAATACTATCAAGTGTCGCACCTACCGCTCAACCCAGTCACCTTGTCCAAGAAAAAACGTCCTATAAATAAACTACGCGATGGTCATCCGCGATTTTTACTAACTCTTGATAACGCTGGCGTCCGTGGCAACTATGACGGGCTGAAACATCTCAGCATCTTCGAATGGTTAATGCAATCGGAAAGTTAAGTAAGCGAAGATAATCAATATTAACTAGCAAACGTAAGAAGAAAACAAAAGTTAAATGAAATATTTTATCAAATTGCTTTAGCTTGAGCTTGCATTACACCAAGAACTCAAAATAAAATAGTGAACAATCCCATTTTTTACAACTACTACCAGAAAAAATTAAGCGAGGGAAAAACTAAATCGCAAGCCATGAAGTGCATTTAAAGACGATTAGTAAATATCATTTTTAACATGATGAAAAAACATACTCGACCTTACGAAAACCCCGAAAATGACTTCATTAATAGATGATGCCAAGAAAGTTGTTTAATTTCTCATCTGCTTGTGGTATAATTCCCTTATTAGATTATTGCTTATTTTTAACTTTAAAATAGCTTGATAATTAAGGATTATCTGATATGTAGTTATGTTTTCCCATTAGGGATTTGAAGATGCAAATTTTTGATTTAGGAGATTAACCGATGACACGTGATGAGTTTTACGATTTATTAACTGCAAGAGGCCTCGTTTTAACCACCTTGCAAAAAGAGCAGTTTCAACGTTTTTTTGAGTTGCTTGTCGATTGGAACCAGCGGATGAACTTGACAGGGATTACTGAAGAAATGGAAGTTTACGCAAAGCATTTTTACGATTCACTTGATCCGTTCTTAGAATTTGATATGACTAATACTAAGACCGTTTGTGATGTCGGCACTGGAGCTGGTTTTCCAGGTATGCCACTTGCAATTGCGTATCCAGATGTGCGATTCGATTTAATTGATTCGCTCGGAAAACGCGTTGATTTCTTGAATTTTTCTATTACTGAATTAGGATTGAAAAACGCCGAGGCTCATCATGTGCGCGCTGAAGATTTTGCAAAGAAGAAACGGGAAACTTTCAACTTGGTAACTTCGAGAGCGGTTGCTCGGCTTAACATTTTAGTCGAGTTATGTGCACCACTCGTTAAAGTTGGTGGCTCGTTTATCACTTTGAAAGGTCCCGCTGGTTACGAGGAATTATTGGAAGCAAAGCAAGGACCTCTTCGACTAGGGGTTAAACATAAAAAAAGCATTGATGTTGATATTAATGGGGTTGGTGCACGGGTCAACCTATATTTTGAGAAAATTGAAGTAACACCGAAGAAGTATCCACGACCGTTTGGGCAGATTAAGAAAAAGCCATTGAGCTAGGATAAACTAGTAGCACTGTGCATATATTAGGATTAGGTGATTGAGATGAAAATGTTGTATTACATTATTTTTGTGGTGATTTTATGGGCAGTGAATCGTCATTTTCAAGCGTTTGTGGCGGTGAATGGAATTTTGCAAGGGGTACTCGTTGGACTTGTGTTGGCATTTTTAGCAAAATTGGTCTTTAAGACGATTACCAGAACGATTATGTCGCTAATTTTAATTGTAGGAGCGCTCGTATTCTTGGTCTCGATTGATTTTTTTGTTTTACCAGAGTGGTTGTCAAATATTTTAGTTTTGGTACAGGGTTATTAATCTGTACTTTTTTTGATCGTTTTGGTAAGTGCTTGTGATTGTGATTCTTATTTTGATGTTAAGAAAGCGATTCCTAATTCTTTTTTATCGACCGGCTGAAATCGTTTTTTCACCAAAAATGCTTTTTTTTAGGAAAATTCCGCAAAAAAGGTTGTTTTTTGATTTTGGGTTGTTTTAATATGTTATAATATACAAGTAACAGATTTACTCTGTTATACATGTCGTAGAAAAGTTTAAATAAAGGATTTGAACAAAATGAAAATTGAAGAAATGAATCCATCCATGCTGGCATTCGTTGGTGATTCGTATTATGATTTGCAAATTCGAGAAATGTTGATTCGACGTGGAATTAATAAATCGCACAAGTTCCATAAGTTAGCAGTGCATTATGTTTCAGCCAAAAGTCAGGCAGCAATTTTACAACAATTAACTGATGAAACATTTTTAAGCGAGACAGAACTTGACATTGTACGCCGTGGTCGGAATGCGAAGAGTGGCTCGGTACCAAAAAATACCGATGTAATAGTTTATCGTCAAAGTACAGCGTTTGAGGCGTTAATTGGATTTTTATATCTAACAAAACAAATGAACAGATTAGACAAAATCATCGAGCGGTGCATTGAAATCCGCAAAGAGGATGAATGATACCAAATTCTTTTTGAGAATGGCTAAGTAAAAATGAGGAGCGAATATACAGGGACATACATATGGACGAATTGACAAAGAATAAGTGAAAAATAAGTAATTTTAAGACATTTTCAGAGAGGAACTGGGATCTTATGACTAAGGAAATAATCTATGGAAAAAATGCGGTGATTGAAGCATTTCGAGCTGGGCGGAAAGTTCATCATTTATTGGTTGCAAGCGAAACATTAAAAAAAGAAAGCGAGTTACGAAAATTCACCGAACAGACTGGTGTCAAAAAAGAGATTGTAGAAACAAAGCAATTTAAACAGCTCGCCCAGCGAAAATATCAAGTTTCAGGGCAAATGCAAGGCATGGTTGCCGAAGTTGACAAATACGAGTACTTAGATTTAACTGTTTTGGTAAATAAAATATCAAAACAGGAAAAACCAGCTTTCATTTTGATGCTTGATGGACTCGAAGATGTTCATAATCTTGGAGCCATCCTGCGTAGTGCGGAAGCAATCGGCGTTGATGCAGTTATTATTCCAAAAAATGGTTCTGTTAGTTTGAATGGAACGGTCGCAAGATTATCAGCCGGTGCAATTGAGTATGTTCCTGTTGTGCAAGTGGTAAATTTAAACCGTGCGATCGAAAAATTAAAAAAAGCTGGTCTTTGGTTCGTTGGAACCGATGCGAGCGAATCTTCAGATTATCGCGTAGTTGATATGACGATGCCGATTTGTGTTGTAATTGGTAGTGAAGGTCGCGGTATGAGTCGACTTGTTAAAGAGGCATGTGATTTCAAAGTTCATCTGCCAATGGTTGGAAAAATTACATCACTCAATGCTTCGGTGGCAGCGGCATTGTTAATGTATGAGGTATACAACCAAAGAAATCCGGTGTGATTAGAATTGTTTTAGTATTTTAATAAATAACGTTTTACGCTTACGTTATACCATTTAGGGGTAGATTGGTATAAACGAGGGATTGAATTGGTACAGTTAGCAGATTTAGAATTAATAGAACTTGTTAAAAGCGGAAATGACGTAGCGTTTGAACATTTATTGTCACGCTACACCCCATTTATAAAGCGGTTAATCCGTAATTATTATATTCGAAATTATGACAGAGACGATTTATACCAAATCGGAATTCTTGCATTTTACCATGCAGCATTGACTTTCAAAGTCGATCATGGCTCGTCTTTTTATGCTTTTGCCTTGTCGTGTGTCCGAAATAAGGTCATTTCGATCTGGCGAAAAAATCGTGAAAATATTGAATATGTTACCGATTATCAAGATTTTTTGGTCGTAATGGAAAATAATACCGAGTATAACAATAACTCAGAAACTTTAGGAATCGTTAGTGATGGTATTTCTTTTGTACAACATTATCGTTTTAAAAGATTGCTGGCAAACCGAGAAATCTTTAGTAAGCTAGAATATAATGTGCTAAAAGACTTCGTTTCTGGTATGGATAGTCATGAAATTGCGTGTGCTAAAGGATTACGAATTGAACAAGTTGATAATGCATTATTTCGTGCAAAGTTAAAAATAAAGCGGCAGGGATTATGATGATTACTATCGTTCCCCCCTCTATCCGATTAAAGTAGATATGCGTTGAGAATGTATCTTTGGTATGATTCATTATACCCGTATCAGCAAAAAGATTTATGAAACCGTGGATCGCCCATTCCTTGACACACTCGATTGCTTTGTCGATGTCATATTTCATAATACTAACCCTGTTCTAATTTTATGCTTTGTGGTATAATCATAATAACAACCGATTGTTTGAGGTGTTTTAGGATGAAGAAAAAAGTTATTATTGGTTTAAGTGGCGGGGTTGACTCTTCGGTTGCAGCGCATCTGTTGGTGAAAGCTGGTTATGAAGTCGAAGGTCTTTTTATGCGTAATTGGGATAGTATGGCAAATAATGATTTCCTAGGAAATAAAAACGTCGATGATGAAATTTGCCCACAAGAAGTTGATTATGCTGATGCCGTGAAAGTCGCAGAACAATTAGGAATTCCAATTCATCGGGTTGATTTTGTACAAGAATATTGGGATCGGGTATTTACTTATTTTCTAAATGAATATAAGGCTGGGCGTACACCAAATCCAGATATTATGTGTAATAAAGAAATCAAGTTTAAAGCATTTTTGGCTCACGCATTAGGACTTGGAGCAGATTTGATTGCCACGGGTCATTACGCACAAATTGATCATTCGGGTGAAGTTCGCATGTTACGTGGTGTTGATAATAATAAAGATCAAAGTTATTTCTTATCGCAACTAACAAAAGAACAGCTTACCAAAACATTATTTCCACTTGGTCATTTGAAGAAATCAGAAGTTCGTGTGATCGCTGAAAAACTTGGTTTAGCGACCGCTACTAAAAAGGATTCGACGGGAATTTGTTTTATTGGTGAACGGAATTTTACCGATTTTTTACAGAATTACTTACCCGCGCAACCAGGTCAAATGCAGACAATCGACGGGGGCGTTGTTGGTGAGCATATTGGGTTAATGTATTATACCATCGGTCAACGCAAAGGTCTCGGTATCGGCGGTGCTGGCGATGCATGGTTTGTTATGGGAAAAAATGTTGCGGAAAATATTTTGATTGTTGGTCAAGGCTTTGAGAATGATTATGTCTACGCAAATGAAGCGATTGTGACTGATGTCAACTGGATTCCGAGCGACCACTTTGAGGGGTTATATTCTTGTACAGCAAAGTTTAGGTATCGTCAAAAAGATGTGCCAGTTGAAATTAGATGGCTTGATACTACGACCGTTAAAGTTAGATGTTTAGAACCGATAAGAGCCATCACGCCTGGACAAGCGGCGGTTTTCTATGACGGTGAAATTTGCCTTGGCGGTGGCTTTGTGAACGAAGTATTTATGAATGGCGAAAAAAGACAATACTAAGAATGATTTCATCAATAGAATACCAAAATTATGATTTTACTGATGAAATAGAGCTTTAAATTGGTGGTTTTCATCAACAAAAAGCAAAAATGCAATTTCATTGATGAAACTTGGTTATTAACTAGCATTTTTCGTCAATAAAATACTGAAAGTGCCATTTTGCTGATGAATTATAAAAATTGAAAGAACGGAAGTGTAAAATTTGAGAAACCTAACCAAGTATATCTTAAAATATCAAAGCGAACTCGCTAAAATTAATAATGGATTAAAGCAGTTGCCAGATGGGTATCTTTCTAAACGCGGAACATCTTACTATCAAACAGTTGACAAAAAAGATATCACCATCACAAAAAATCGAAAACTAATCCAGCAAATGTGCCGTAAGAAATATTTATTGGCACGTAAGGAGCAACTGGTTAATAATCTTGATTTTTTAATATCTGATCCAAGTGAAATTGATTATCGCACAGCGCAGGAATTGATTAAGACATTTTCGAAAGCTTACCAAGAATTGCCGATTTCTTATTTTCATCATCCTGCAGTAACTAAATGGTCTGAGTCAGATTATCAGAAACACCCTTATCCGCCAGAGGATGGATACCATGTTACAAAGAATGGTGTGAAAGTACGGTCGAAATCGGAATTATTGATTGCGACTGAATTAGAAAATCAGAATATTCCATATCGTTATGAAGCGGTGCGAATGGTCGAAAATAAAAAGAAATATCCTGACTTTACGATTTGTAACCCATTTAACGGAAAGATTATTTTATGGGAACATTTCGGGGCACTTCATTTGCCAGATTACGAGAAAAAGATGAATGAGAAAATGGATGCCTATTTGAGGAATAGCTATGTGCCAAATGATACACTAGTTTACACGTTTGAATTTCAGGTGCGAAATGCTAAGCGAGTTCAAGAGCTAATTGAAGAGGTTATTTTATACTAATTCGCTATGCGCTGCGTAGCGAATTAAACGGGACACATTATCGTACATTAATGCGAATTGAAAACGATAAAAATGTGAATAAGGAGAAAATTTTGATGAGTAGTCACAGAATTTTGTTGATTGGTTGTTCTGGTAGTGGGAAATCCACTTTGACACGGGAACTCGCTAAAAAGTTAGACTTACCAGTTTTGCATCTTGACCGAATTTGGCATGCGACAAACTATGATGATGACGCCAAGCAATTTTTACGACAGACACAACTTGATTTTATCGCTAAAAACGATTATTTTATTATTGATGGTAATTATACTGGAACAATGGATTGCCGAGTTCCCCATGCGAATTTGATAATTTGGTTGCAAATTCCACGACGATTGGCGATGTACCGAATTATTATGCGTAGTATAAAATGTAAGTTCGGAATTGAACAACGCATTGATATGGCAGATGAATTCAGGGAAAGCTTTAACCGTGAATATTTTGAATTTTTAAAATTTGTTTGGAATTTTGAAAAGAATTCGACCCCGAGAATCAAGGCAGTCCTGGAGCACAAAGCTGAAGATTGCCGATTAGTGGTCATAAAGAATAAAAAAGATCAAGATGTTTTACTAAAACAATTAGTTGGGAAGATAGCCGATGAGTCAACCATTTATTGAGGGAATGCTGTTACGGGAAATTTTTCGTAATAGCGAGAATGATTTTGCGATATGTAGCCTACTTCTGACTGGTCATAATGCCAGTGAGGATATTTTAAATGCGGCGGTTAAGTTAGCAAACGATAAGGATTTACCGAATGGATTTGACGGCGATGACTACGGAGCTGTTTCGATTTCGGGGTATTTTCCAAAACTTGACTCGACACGTTCTTATCGCTTTATTGGTAAATGGGTTATCCATCCACGTTATGGGACGCAGTTTCAAGTGGTTAGTTTTGAGAGTCAGCAAGTTACGATTTCGTCTGATGCAGCAGTCATCGCATATTTGAGTAGTGATTCATTCAAAGGGATCGGGAAGAAAGCGGCAACGGCAGTCGTTGATGCGCTCGGAACCGATGCCGTGAATTTGATTTTGAAAGATGCTAAAGTGATTGACCATATTAAAGGAATTACTAAAACACAAAAGGATGTTTTGATAAAAACTTTAAAAGCTCGACAAGGTGATGAGCTGATTTTAGGTCCCCTTTATAGCTATGGAATATCACCGAAATTTGTCGTAAAAATAATAAAACTATATGAAAAAGATGCCCTCTCGATTATTCAGCAAAACCCGTACAAGCTGATTGAAGATATTGACGGGATTGGCTTTACGAAAGCAGATGAGATTGCTCAGGCGATTGGAATTACAACCGATGATCCGAGACGAACTCGGGCGGCGGTGCTGCATGTAATGAGTCGGATTTCCATGCAGGACGGTCATACTTTTGCGACCTATGACCAACTGACGGACATGGCGCTGCAATTTCTAAATAAAGATGCTTTTGTGACCGATGAAATGATCCATCAGGAAATCATCGAGTTGGTTGCTAACGATCGACTTGCTGACGACAAGGGACGGCTATTTTTACCACGATTACTAGAAGCAGAGACGCGCGTGGCAAGAGCGATTGAATTGTTGCAAAAAGCCTCAGTGAGAGATGAAAAAGCCATTGCGAAAGCTTTCAAGGCGGTCAAGGAAAAGCTCGATATCGAGTATTCACCGCATCAAGAAGAAGCGATTTTGATGAGTTTGCAAGCACCAGTCAGCATTGTCACTGGAGGACCAGGAACTGGTAAAACAACCGTTGTTAACGGCATTTTAAAAACCTACGATGAACTCCACAAGAAAGCGAAAAAACAACCTGTAATAAAACTAGCTTCGCCAACTGGGCGGGCTGCGAAACGAGTCGCCGAAACAACAAAACGCGATGCAACCACGATCCACCGCCTGCTCGGATACGACCGTAACGGAACTTTCAAAATATCCGACAAAGAACCACTCACCGCGGATCTCGTGATTATTGATGAAGTTTCGATGCTCGATACCTATCTCGCAAATCAATTGATAACAAGTCTCACCGATGGAACCCAAATCATTTTCGTCGGTGATGATAATCAGCTACCATCAGTCGGTCCTGGTCAGGTTCTCAAAGATTTTATTGAAAGTGAGAAAATCCCGCTGACGCGTCTCAAAGAAATTCACCGACAAGCTGAGGGTTCATCAGTCATCACCCTCGCTCACGAAATCAACAACGGTAAGCTACCCGCCGATCTTACAGTAAAGAAACCAGACCGACTATTCGTTCCTGCTAATAATGAAGATATCTTAAGACTACTAAAACAAGTAACAGAAAGTGCGATTGTGAAAGGTTATACCGCCAAGGATGTTCAAGTGTTAGTCCCAATGTATCGTGGTGCGTTAGGAATCGACGCAATTAACACTGCTTTACAGGCACTTTTCAATCCAGAGGCTAAAAATAAAATACAACTAGTCGTTGGACAAAAAATCTTTCGTGAGGGGGATAAAGTTCTACAACTAGTCAACAATCCCGACAAAGATGTGATGAACGGGGATGTCGGTGAAATTGTTCGTATCATCAATAGCAATAACAAATCAGAAATCCTCGTTGATTTTGACGGTATCGAAGTCGCCTATAACCGCGAAGAATTGCTCGCCCTCGCACATGCCTACGCGATGAGTATTCACAAATCGCAAGGCTCGGAATACCCAGTCGTGATCATGCCAATCACACGTGCCTACTGGATGATGCTCCAACGTAAACTCATTTACACTGGCATCACACGTGCGACCAAATCCCTCGTCCTCATTGGCGACTACGAAGCCCTAGGATACGCCGCCCGCAATGAAGGCGCAATCCGCCAAACAATGCTGCGCGACCGATTAATTAGTAAAGATGTTTCTGCGACCACTGAAAACAGAACTATCTCATTGCAAATCGGGGCAAATCCCTATTCAGACTACTTCACTGAACACGAAATTCCCTTTACAAGTCTCGACGAAACAGGCTTGAATAGTCGTACACCTTATGATTTCCTATAACGTTTTAATTGATGGTCTTAATACCGAAGTGCTTAATATCAATGCTGATGATACCTGCTAAGTGATTACATGATCTAATTTGTCAAAGCAGAAGTTATAACAAAAAAGGACAGTCCCATTATACATCAAGCCCCTCAATAGGACCATATATGCCCAAAAATAATTTATAATTTTGTCCGAAAAAATGTTAACATCCCATTTCAGTCTTTCATATTCAAGTCATAGGAGTGGATGTCCCCCGAAGATACATTGTAATGAACGAAAAAAGGGGTGTTTTTATGTCAGAAAAAGTTAACGGTCATTGTCCAAAATCAATGTTTGTTGGTTTATGTTTTGGCTAAAAAAGCATAGCGACTATTTAATCTTTTCTTAGCTCTATTATTTCCCATTTTCTTGCAGTCCTCTTTTTGTTTTTTCTCATATTAAAACTCCCAATTTGTAGTTTTCGGAAATGTTTTCCATTACTTACTTCGTTGGGAGTTATCACTCAACAATTTTTTATCTCATTAATTATAATTGAAATGTTTCACAACTTGCGTCTACCGGGTTGATTTCGATGTTTCTAGCTGTACACTCTCGATTATTATTAAAACGACAATTCATTGCATCGCATGTAATACTCGGTGAATTCACCACCGATTTAGCAGTTCCTAAATCCATAAAATCATTGGCAAACTCCATATTCATAAAATCACTTCCGTCAGGAGTATAACTTGCACAAGTTGTTTCACCAGTTGTTTGCGCACTACGACCATCAATCGAAATGTTTTTCGCGAAACATTTCCCTGACTTATCGTTGTAGGCACAATCTAAACTTCCACATTTTAACATTATTAAAACCTCGCTTTCTATTAATAGGTTAATAGTTTGGCGAGGTTTTGTTATTTTTATACATTGTTTTGGGAATTAAATCTTGCTGGCAATATTGGTTCTGTAAAACAAGTCGCGATAATTGATTTTAGTGTCAATTTTCACGTCATACGGGCTGTCGCTAAATCCGTTCTACTTGCGATTACGAATAAATACGCAACCGCCATTTATGACGTTCCTATATGATTTTGTAATAAATCTAAACCCTCTACTTATAACTTCCGAATGTAAACCAAATACATTGCTTAACTAATCGTTCAATAGATATTGTACTGGGTTATTTTCATATTGAGCGATAGCGATTTTTGTGGATGCTCTTTGAAATTTTAAACACGATAAAAATACTCAAACAAACAAATAATAGTTAATGCTGTCGTTCAAATATGGTCTGTAATCTAAAATAATGATATGTTACAGTGAAATTTGGATAATATATTAAAAAAACGCAAAAAAAAAATGGCACGCTCGGTAGGATTCGAACCCACGACCCTCTGATCCGAAGTCAGATGCTCTATCCAGCTGAGCTACGAACGCACATTTTAGAGATTTGAGTCGGTACGATCTTGTGGTTACACCTTTCAACTAAAGCACATAAAGCTAAACTTCACGACTTGTCGTGTCATAGTTCAACTTATACCCCTAGGTGAAATATACTGTTTGGAAATATCATTCACCACAGAAACGCCACTAGTCCGATCTCCCGACAACTACGTTGTTCTTCGTAACTCCTTGTTATTAAAACAACGGTTATAATTATATCACATCCTGAATTAGATTTCAACTTTAAATTTTATACTGTTAAATTAAGAATGTAATGTTACAATAGATGTGAGACTTGAGGTATACAAAAGGCGAAAAATCCAATAGAATGTTAATCACCACAACAAACATTTTCAAAAAGGATTGATCGCCA
>JGI990J12352_1000010_pt1 | contig 39186 bp, 31 predicted proteins | sample Intmic4MA4BA4MSA_FD_12352 | JGI IMG/M metagenome (IMG submission 12352) | reverse complement strand
TCCGTCAATTATCGTGCTATTGTATGGTTGATAGTGGCTTATTCACAGTCAAAAGCCCACGAAAATGACGTTTTGGTCAAAAAAGTGGGCTTTCTTTCGTAATTTGCCTCATAATTGGACGTAAAAGCACGAAAAATATACTTTTCCGTCAATTATCGTGCTATTGTATGGTTGATAGTGGCTTATTTACAGTCAAAAGCCCACGAAAATGACGTTTTAGTCAAAAAAGTGGGCTTTCTTTCGTAATTTCTCTCATAATTGAGACTGAAAAGCACGAAAAATATACTTTTTCATCAATTATCGTGCTATTGTATGGTTAATAGTGGCTTATTCATAGCCAAAAGCCCACGAAAATGACGTTTTAGTCAAAATAGTGGACTTTCTTTCGTAATTTTCCTCATAATTGGGATGTAAAAGCACGAAAAATATAATTTTCCGTCAATTATCGTGCTATTGTATGTTTTTTTGTTCATACGCTTGTCGTGTCAGTCTAGGTGGGAAATGATATGAATAAATTAGCAATTAGAAATGGGTTTCAGCCCATGATAGAGTCGTGAGATACCTTTTCAATTTGTTTTAGTAAAATTGTAATGCAACTGATAACATAACTAATGTCAACGCTTGACCATAGCCCATCGGGGCGATAACAATATCCATATATTCTTGTTCCGTCATTTGAATCGGCGTTCCAGCGGATACATTACCAACAATCCCGTTATCGTCAATATAGCTTAATACTGCTTGGATGATTTTTTCACAAAGTGGGAAATATTTATCTTTTTCGAGGTATCCACGTTCAATTCCGAGCAGAATTCCCGCAACAATTCCCGCTGTTCCCGAAGTCTCCACATAACTTTCTGGATTAGTTAAGACTGTCCGCCACATGAATTCGTCTTTGTCCAAGAAGTTATTTAATAATGAGTCAATTTGATTACGATAAAAGCCTAAAATATATTCCTTGATCCCATCAGTAACAAAATCGCCTAAAATATCCAATGTTAATGGAATCCCGATTGTCATCCAAGCATTACCACGACACCATAAGACATCACCGAAATGATTACGATCTTTAAACGTCCAACCGTGGAAGTAAGCATTCGTTTTTTCGTCGTGTAAATATTTTGTATGGAGCAACATTTGATAAATAGCTTCATTTTTCCATTCGTCATTATTATATAAAACTCCCATTTTTGCGATGAATAAGTTAGTCATAATCAATGTATCAGCCCAAATTTCTTCGGGATTCAAAGTTAAATATTTAATATCACGATTCGTAACATCATGTTGAATTCCGCGTTCTTCGGTGCGATTAGCGTGATTCATCACCCAATCCATCCATTCTAATGACAACGCTTGGGCAAAATCAAAGTCGACTAGAGTAATCAGCGGTGCGGTTGTGTTGACATTTTTACACGGTAGCCCTTGTTCCATCCGTTGTTCAAACCACTCTCTCATAAACTGATCATAATTTGCATTTTCAAGATAGTCTTTGGCAATACTGAGTCCTAAAAGTCCAACCCCTTGTGGCCAATCCCATTGCTCCATTCCGAAGTCACGTTTGAAAACACCGATTTTCTCGAGTTGGTCGTCATCCTTACCCGAATTATCATAATTTCCTCCAACATCATCTAAATCCAACAGTTTCATATAAACTTTTTCCAGCTTATCCAACAGTATTTCTTTCATCGTTCATCCGCACTCCAATCTCTATTTTTTTATCATAACTTGCGTTGTAAGTAATTTCAGCATTGTTTCGGTAAAACGCCCCGTTTTTCACTTGAAATAGTCCGTTTTGGTAGTCGTAATACTCAAAAGCACTGTCAGTAGCGACCTTGCTTTTGCTGATGTTACCGATGAACTGCTCAAAGCTCCCATTTTCAAATTTTGAGCCACATCGAACAACAACATGATGAGTTTTACCAAAAGATTTAACTTCTCTTTTTGCAACCGCCCCAACATCAGTTACCTGATAACCGTTGGCAAAGTAAATTGCGGTATATCCATCATCTTTTTTAAGGAACAACCAGTTACCATGATTTTCGATTAAATCAAAATCCCAAGTTGGTAAATATAGATGAATAAACGGGATTCCATCAGGATTATGATATTCCATTAACAAAACGTTTTGGTATTGGAATATCAACGGCATATAACCATTTCCAGCCCAGAAACTCGGACGTCCCTCACCACTAAACCGATATTCACCAGGATGGTTAATCCAAAAATGGGTATTACTGTTGCCAAGCGAAACATTCATCATGTGTTGTTGATGACCTTTTTTAAACGCCTTATAATTAATGCAACTTGCTAAAGAATAATCAGCGGTTTTGTACTGATAAGTTTGCACTCTGTTAAGCCCTTGCATATATTCAGCTGTCAACGATTCAGTCGATGCCAAATTGATATATCGCTCCAGATGCTGTGACGGTTCGTAATCAGAAATCGAAAACAATGCGGTTGCTCGCAGGGCGTTGTTAAAATAACCTTCACCCCACATAACTTTTGTCAAATTGGTCATCTCACCAAGCGGGGTTGTTTTTAAATTATGTTCGTAAACACGACCATAAGTTGAAGACATTGCTCCATGGTGTAAATGTAGGGCAGCAATTTCTAACGTTACATCAATGCCCTTTTTTGCTAAAGCGAGAATATTAGCATCGGGGGCAGCAATGTAAAGACTGAAAAACCCGATTAAATCAATTGGTAGGTAGGTAATAGAGTTCCACTCCGAAAAACCATATTTAAAAAAGTCCTCAAACCATTTCTCTAAGCGTAATTTCCCAAGTTCTTTTACCTGCTCACCGATTAAGTTGCTTTCGGTAAACAAAGCTTCGGGATAAAGATGACCAGCAAAATACTGCGACACATGAAATAATAACGCATGGTTTTCGCTAAAATACCACATGACGTCATTACCAGGCTCATCAATCCAATAGCGGAAATTCAGGGACAATTCTTTAATCCGAGCTTGCATTTCAGCCGAGAATTTTTCGGTATATTTAGTCAGAACAGCGAGTAATGGTACTAAAACAAAATCAGCACAATCACCTTTCGCCTCGATTAATGAGAAAATCGAAGTAAACTCATCGCCAGCTAGCTCTTTTTCAAGTAACAATTTAATTAACCCAACATTCACATCATCGAGGTCAAGTGCCCCAAAGTATTCAAGCGATTCTCTTTTTCGTTCAGCTAAAGTTTCACCGATGATCTTCTGGGCAAAATTTACTTGATGATAAACAGTAAAAGTTAGTAATTTTCGTACAACCGCCCCATTTGGCATTGTGACTCCAAATTCACATTTTGTTAAACCAGCGGCTGGAAATTCGCTGACATCGCCAAGCGTTATTGATTCAGAATCAATCGCAACAGCGAAATCGTTAATCTTAAATTCAGTGATATTACCATCTTGAACATCATCAGGAGTAACCAGTACTTTCGGATTAATCCTGATTGATAATTCCTTAATCCAGTTTTGCTTGTTTTGGTAAGCAGGGTTAATAATCGTGATTTGACCTGTTTTAAAACAATCACGCTCGGCATACAATTGCTCAAGCAAAGTTTCCGCTTCGCATAGCTTATTTACATCATAGTCGAGTGGAATAAACCCTTTTAATGATCTTTGACCGCGGTATTTGAGCTGAAAGATATAAGTTGTATCCCGTTCTGCTAGGTCATCAAAATAAATGACGATTTCGTTTACCCCTTTAGTAAAATTCAGCACCAGACTGATCGTTTGTGGTTTATTTCTCGTAAAAGGGTTGAATGCAAAGGCTAATTCTTGATTAACCCAGATGCGAGCACCACCACCAGTTTTGAACTCAAATGGCTGTGTTTCATCGTCATCACACACAAAATATGTTTTAGTATAACATGCTAAATGATGAGGTGTACTGATGAATGCTGAAAAATTGACATCTTCGCCCTCGAATGCGGAATAAACATGTGGTGTAGCAACCGCTTGATAATCGACCGTTTTTTCAAGTCGGTCTTTCAAAAAATCGCGGCGGATTGGATATTCAACATCAAAATAGTCTTCGACCATTCCAACTTCGGCAACGATGATATCTTTTTCGGAATGAATGGGTGTTAAAATTACATCCGAGTGCAGAAATCTTGTTACTGATTCCCCGTTTTTAACTTCGTAATAAAATTTTTGTTCGTCGTTCATGAAACCAACTCCTTGTCAATGTGAGTAACTATATAGTGCCAATCACTACCCCAGTAAGCGGTAGCGCGTAAAGCTGAGCTTTCTTGCGACAGCAAGATTAGCGAAACTTATGCCACCTGTAGATTAACTTGCCGAAGAATGAGGCGTAAGTTAATCACAGTAGGTGCAAGAATCGTAGCATTAATCAAACTTATCTAGACCACACAATCGGTCGTGTGTGAAACTTAGGGTTGCACTAACGTAACAATTTGTTTATAAATTAATTACCTGAAAATATTCTTTGGAAAAAATCCGATAGTATACCCAATATGGCATTTTATTCCATAACGGCTGTATATCATTTAAAACTACCATTTGCGTTCGATGGGCTTTTATAATGGCTTTCTTGTATTTACCAAAACGGCTTATTGATATGCAGAAATCTGGTTTTGGTAAGCCTCCATTTTCAGCATTATATCTATCTTTAAAGGTTGAAGAAATTCGCATTGCTAAATTAATCATTGACTGTGGTAACGTCATGACCAATAAATTTTTCACACCGTAGTTTCTTGTGAGTAACGAATGAACGACCTCACCGACACACACATGGTCAGCATTACCATATAATCCGATTGTTGTATCAAACGAAATCACAGTGTCGGGCTTAATTTCTTCCAATTTTTCAATCAAAACAGTCGTTAATAAATCTTTTGCAATCATGTTAAGGTAACGATCAGGGAAGTCAAGAACTGCTAACGAATCGGCACTCAAAACATTTTTGACCGTTGCTAACTCTTTCGCCCGCTCAGTGCCAAGTTGAACTTTCGCAACAATCCCACTCGTTGGTCCATCTTCGCCGTGAGTATAATACATCAAATGGACTTCCGCTCCATTTTTTTTGAATTTTTTTAAGCTTCCAGCGACCATCACTTCATCATCTGGGTGGGCTAGAACCACTAAGATTTTCTTAATGTTAAGGTACGTTTGTGATTTTTCCAATTTTGCGATCCCCTGATCGTTGACAAAACGATTCAAAAACAAAACTGTTAAACAGCCGATTAAACTTATTATTCCAACTACTAAAACAAGGATATTCACTATTATTCAGTCCCCTCAATTTGCGGATTTTCTTCCCCTTTAGCGATATTCAATCGCATCATAATGATAAAACCAATTAACGCAATAACAGCAGCAATTGGTGCAACTAAAATGACTCCGAACGGTGAATCAACCGTATTTCCGAATAAATCAAGCACAACCCCGACAACAAAACCAGCGATTGCAACCATGAATTTATTAATTAACCCTTGCACACCGAAGAACATCGCTTCACGGCGTTTACCATTTTCACGAATGTCCTCATCAATAATTTCCGAAACTAGAATATTGGGAATAACCATCAATCCCGAGTAAGGGAAACCTAAGAGCATCATCAGTGCCAGTCCAATAATCGCCCCATTCCCAACCGTTCCAACTAACATTGGCAAGAAAGTTGTCAGAATTGCAACGACTACAAACGAAAATACTGCTAATTTTAATGCGTTAATCGTTGTCATCTTCTTCAGAATTAGGTTGAAAACAGGGATTAGCAAAACACCCGAAACAACTGATGAAATAAAGAGAATACTTGACATTCCTGGTTCAAGTTCAAGTAAAACAGTCGTTAAAAATGCTAAATTGAATTGAATCAGCTGGAATCCAAGGAAGAAAACACAGAATCCCATGATGTATCGTCGGAAAGTTTTATTTTGCAACGAGCTGATCACGGACTGAAACATATTAGTCTTTGTTTTTTCTTCCGACTTTTCCCCAGCAATTGCCTCTGGATTAATACGAACAGTCAGTAATGGACCAATCATCACCGCAACACAGAAGATACTCATAATAATTGATGCCATACCAAATCCAAATGCCTCAATTAGAAACCCAGAGGCTCCCATACTAAAACCCATTCCTAAAATTCCAAATAGGGCGACAAAACTTTGAATAAACATTCTCTGTTTTTTACTCGTGGCAATCTCCGGCATAATTGCGAAATATGGGTTAACAACAATTGTATAAGTGAAGTAAAAAATCTTTAACATTACTAAAACCCAAATAAATCTAATCGTCGGGTTAGAGCTGATATAGTAAGTGTACCAAACAGCGTTGAAAGATAATACCATTGGCAAAACGCCACCGATAATGAACGGTATTCTACGACCAAAACGCGAATTATAGAAATTATCACTCCAGTTTGCAATAAATGGGTCAGCAACTGCATCAATGATTCCGCTGATTAATAAACCAGTTCCAACTAATGTTGCCGAAACAATAACTGTATCACCGGTCGTTAAAAAGAGCATTAACCATACTGTTAAAAACTGTGCTAATGCACCTGGACCAAGATGACCTAGTGCGAATAAAATCTGTTTGAAACCTTTAAGTTCTTTATATTGGTTCATGGTGAATCCTCCTCACGAGAATACAGCAACCAAGTTAATCGGTTACCTTATCGTCATTATACAATTTAAGTACTTAAAAAGTCAAGCGTTTTAATAAACACTCGACTCTCGAATTTTAAGTTCTGGAGTAAAAATTAAATTTTGTTTGGGGGCATCGGGGTTAATAATGTTATTAATTAAAATATCGACACCTTGTTCAGCCATTGCTTGAATTGGTTGGGCAACTGTTGTTATCTCAGGGGTTGTCAATTCGGTAAACATAATATTATCAAAACCAACTATTTTAAGGTCTTGTGGAACGGCGATCTTTCGACGATGAGCCGCTTTCAAAATTCCGACGGCAGCTAAATCACTACACGCAAAAATTCCGTCAGCCATTACATCAGTATCAAAAATTGCTGCAAGTTCTTTTTTATCACGAACTAATGATGAATTACTTTGGTTAATGGTAAAAGTATGAGCTGATAATCCGTGATCACGCATTACATCACGGTATGCCCGAGTTTTATTACTATTACGGTCAGTTCCAGCACCACCGACAAAATAAATCTTTTTACAACCCGTTGTAATTAAATGCTGGGTAGCGGTTTTCACTCCTTGATATTCATCAATTACAATAGTATTGACCTCAAAGTCGGTAACGGTCGTCGCAAATAGTAAAACAGGAATCTTTTGTTTTGCTAAATGTTCTAATAGTGATGAATCTTCTAATCTACAAGAAATAATCAAAGCGTCTATGCCACGCTGAATCAACAAATCAACAGCTTTCTTTGTTTGTTGTTCGTCATTGTCAGTGTTATAAATCGTTAAAAAGTAATCATTTTTCTTACAGGCATTATCAATTTGTCGGGCGACTTCGCTAAAATAAGGGTTAGTGATGTCAGGGATTAATAATCCGATTGTGGAAGTTTTCTTCGTCATCAATGCTGAGGCCATTAAGTTCGGCCGATAATCAAGTTCTTCAATGATTTTCAAGACTTTTTGCTTTGTTGTTTCACTAATTTTCCCAGTACCGTTAATGACCTTGGAAACCGTAGCCGTTGAAACATTAGCTTTTTTGGCAATATCATAAATAGTTATTTTCATGAATGTCCTCCTGTTTAAACGACCCTTTGGTATAAAAAAGCGATGTCTGGCGAGAATTAATATAGAAAAGTGTATCACATTGTTTTGGTAATTTCAAATCTTTTTCAAAATTTCAGCTTGTTTTAGTAGAATAAAAATATGAATGTACAAAATTGTCGATTGCTATTAAGTATATTACGCATATTAAGTCAGTATGCGATTCACGCAAGTGACTTTTTTGCGCTTAATGCAATGATCTGTGACGAAATTGTCATTTTTTTCATGGGGAATTGTCACCGAGTTGTCACTTTTATTATGTATACTATGCTTATAGTCAGAACGAGGAGCGTGATTCAAAATGAAATTAATCAAGGAATTATTACTATTCTTATTTGTTACGAAGAAAGCTTGCGTTGTCGAGTATAGCGATATTGTGAAAATATAATTACTTAAATGGAGTGTGAATAATATGAAAATTCTTGAAGTTAAAAATTTAACGAAGAAATATGGAAAAGGTGATGCAGAGGTTATCGCGTTAGATAACGTCAGTTTCCAGGTTAATAAGGGAGAATTTGTTGCAATTGTCGGGCAAAGTGGTTCTGGGAAATCGACTTTAATGCATTTATTAGGTGGAGTTGACCGGCCGAACACAGGACAGGTGTTTGTCGATGGACATAGTATTTATGATTTGAATGAATCGGAGTTAGCGATTTTCCGTCGTCGTAATATCGGGATTGTTTATCAGTTTTATAATTTGATTCCAACGTTAACGGCTGATGAAAATATCCAATTACCTTGTTTACTTGATAACCGAAAAGTTGATCAAAAGCATTTGAAACAGATTCTTGATACAATTGGGTTGACTGGGAGGAAAAATCATCTACCGAGTGAATTATCTGGTGGACAGCAACAACGAGTATCAATTGGTCGTTCATTAATCAATGATCCAGCGCTGATTTTGGCGGATGAGCCGACTGGTAATCTAGATAGTCAATCGTCGCGCGAAGTTATGGATTTATTAAAATTGGCTAATCAACAATTCAACCAAACGCTCATTATTATTACCCACGACGAGAAAATTGCGTTGCAAGCGGACCGCATTATTACGATTGCTGATGGGCGCATTGTCGCAGATGAGGTGGTGAAGTAATGAAACTAACAGCAAGACTCGCTTTATCACAATTAAAAGTTAACAAGCGACGGACGATTTGGACTTTTATCGGGATTGTATTATCAACCGCAATGTTAACAACGATTTACAACTTAGGATACGGTTCAGGGATGCATTGGGTCGACCGAATTCTCGTTGGTAATAATATGCGTGAGGCTTACTTCGCCGTTGTTAGTGGAATTGCCCTCGTGATGAGTATTTTTGTTATTTGTATTTCCGTTATCGTAATATCAAACGCATTTCGCGTGTCCGCAACTGAACGATTAGCCCAATTCGGGATTTTAAAATCGACCGGTGCAACGAAGCGACAAATTACACAAACCGTGGTTTATGAGGGGATTTTCTTAACATTTATTGCGATTCCAATCGGAATTATAATAGGACTAACATTTCAATGGATTAGTATCATTGTCATTAATAATGTAATCGAACCGCTGTTGAATGTTGAAGCTGTTAACGCCACCACTGGTTTGACAACGATAGATGATTACCTATTTAGGTTTATTTTATCACCGTTTGGCATCATATTATCAATCATCGTATCAATTTTCACGGTCTTTTTGTCGGCATATTTACCAGCTCGAAAAGCGGCTAATACTCCGGCAATCAACGCAATTCGTGGTACTGGTGAAGTGAAAATTAATAAGAAGAAAATCCGTGGTGGAAGGGTCGTAAAAAAAGTCTTTAAAATTGAAGGAATGCTTGCCAGAACATTTTTAAAACGAAGCAAAAAGAATTTTAGGGCGACCGTTATCGCAGTAAGTTTCAGCGTTGCAATTTTTATTCTTGCCGGTAGTATTCATACACAAGTGAGCAGATTTGCTTTTAGTGCGTGGGGAGATGTTGACGCCGATGTAAGCCTTAGTATCAATCGACAATCGACAATTAACGTAGATTGTGATGAATTTGATGAAGATACACCTGGATTTTGGGAGAATGTTAGCATTGATATAGAAGGTAATCGTGAGCGCCATTGTTTCCGCGATTTACCCCGCGAAGAAAGTGTGATTTTAACACCAGTTTTTTTAGAAGTACATGAAATGTTAACCGAATTATTAAATGATGAAGAACGAATTTTTGGAATTGCTAATGTAGCTAATAATCGAATCATTGTGAGAATACCCAAATCAGCTTTTACTTCTGAATTTATTAGCACAATCGAAGCAAATGAATTGCACAATGATTTGGCAACAGATGAATACTTTGATTTAAACCTTTCGTTACAGATGGTTGACCCAGCCTTTCATCGTGAACTCGCTCAACTTGCTGGCGTTCCAGAAAACTCGAATATTTTAATTAATCATGGTCGAGATTGGGGAGCGGATAACAGGCTGGTTGACATCACAATGTTAAGCGAAAACATTTCTGAAGTAAGCTTATTTGAATGGGACGAAAATTGGCAATATCTAAGCGAAACAGGCGAAACATTTACGATTCATGGCGTGATTTCCGGTGATGACCGACCATCCATGATTAATTCAAGTAGTACGCAAGTTTTAACTGTGATTATTCCGATGGCTGATGAGTTAATCAATAATGCCCAGTGGTTTATTCAAACCGAAGATGCAGACCGAATTCATCTTGCATCACAAGCTCTATTGTTTGACTATTTCGAAAATGATTTCGTCAATGTGTGGGCGACCAATATTCGTGCTCAGGCAAATGAAGGTCGAGATACGCTAGGTCTGATTTTATTCTTCTTATCATCGTTCGTCGCTGTTTTAATCTTAATTGCCTTGACTAATGTTATTAGCACGATTTCTGAAAATGTCAAAACAAGATCAAAAGAATTTGCGGTCTTACAAAGCGTCGGGATGACCAATAATGGAATTAAACGAATGTTGAGTTTAGAAAGTATCTTTGCGTCGATTAACTCGTTATTTATCGGGGTGCCACTTGGCGTCGCCGGCAGTTATGGGATTTTTATGGCAATGGGGCATGTCGGTCACTTTAGATTCCCATTCCCTTGGGTTTGGATTGTTATTTCCGTGCTTGGCGTATTTCTAATCACTTGGGTGACAATGCAGTTTGCCGCAAGCAAGTTAAAAGAACAAAATATTATTGAAACAATTAGAAATGGAAGTGGAATGTAATGAAAAAATTATTTATTTTCTTAACCCTAATTACCAGTTTATCACTTTTAACTGGATGTAGCATTTTCGGAGAGCGACGTTATGGCGAAGGTGATGTCGTTCGCGTATTGATTAATCTATCGGGGAACCAATCAACACACTTCTTTGTTAATTTACGTATTTTTAACGATAGTGATGAGGCGCGTCTGCTTAGGGTTGGCGGTTTTGAATTTTTAGATGGTGATGAATGGATTTTCATTCCACCTGCAAATCCGTTTGATGATTTTATGATGGGCGATTATCCGCTGCAACCATCAGGTCATGCATCTGACACTTTCAATACAGTCATGAATTTTAGCGATTGGTTAAATCCAGATTATCCAACCCTCGGCGAGTTCAGAGCGGTTATTCGTGTTTATGATTTAAACGGTAATTATCAATTTACGCAAGCATCTAATACTAGAACATTGGAATATTTTAGGTTTGAGTAAGGAATCAAGACTCCGTCAAACCGACCTTTTCTAGTAGTGGGCTGTCGATAAAAAAGTTTCCAAAACGGGAGCGAATCACCTACGGGTGATTTTTTTGTGGAAAAATGTGGAAAATATGGTATAATCAAAGTAAGAATGTTTAAACGGAGGTTTATATTATGCAAGACTTTTTCAATACATTATTAAACAATTTGCCAATAATCATCGGCGTTGTCGTTTTGGTAGTTTTATTCTTTTCAAGTTTTATTAAAGTACCACCAAATACCATCACAATCATTTCTGGTTTAAAGAAAAATCCACGTGTTATTAGCGGACGGGCTGGTTTCAAGATGCCTTTCTTTGAGCGGAAAGACAAGTTGTTACTAAAACAAATGATTATGAGGGTCAATACTGATGCTAAGGTTTCGACCAATGATTATATCGAAATCCTGGTATCGGCGGTCGTAAAGGCAAAAATCAGTGAAGATGCGGAAATGATGGACAAGGCGGCCAAAAACTTTTTGAATCAGACGGCTGAGCAGACGATGAAAGATTTGCAGGTATCATTGCAGGCGATTTTAGCTGAAGTTACAGGAGTATTTAAGTTTGAAGAAATCATTACTGAGCGGGAAAAGTTTGCACAAGTTTTGCAAAAACGAGCCGAAAAGGTATTGCAAGAATTTGGCGTTGAAGTTGTTTCGTGTGTGCTTGATACGGTCACCGAGGAGACTGGCTTAATCAAAGCACTCGGGATGGAGCATACGACGGAAATTCAGAAACAAGCGGCGATTTTAGAAACGGAAGCGGAGCGTGAAATTGCGACGAAGCGAACTGAAGAAAAGCAGTTCGTACAGGATTTACACAACGAATCTGAATCAGAAATCATGAAAAAAAATGCTCAAGTTGCGCTCGAGTTATCGGAATTAGATAAAGAAGTTGAACTTAAAAAATTAGCGATTGCCCGCGAAGTGGCAGAACATGATAATGAATTAAAGTTGCAACAAATTGCGTTTCGCAAAGAAGAAGAGGCGAAACGTGCGGAAACAGAACTTGTATTTGAAGAAGCGATGCTACTAAAACGAATGGAATTTGAAAAGATGCAAGCTGATGCGGAGCTTAATCGTGAAGAAGAAAAGCTAAAATTATTAGAACGTACTGCGAAAATCAAAGCACAAATTATGGAAGCTGAAAGTAAGAAAGCGGCTGAACTTGAGGTTTACAAGCAACAGCAAATTGCCGATGCAAACATATATATTGCAACCCAAGCTGCTGAGACACAGAAAATCCAAGTTGACACAACGAATTACATCTTGGAACGTGAAACTGAAACAGCAAAATTGCGAGATATGATTCAAAAGCAAGAGGCACAAACGAAACGTTATCTCAAGGAACAAGAGGCGTTAGCGTTGAAGTTAAAAGTAGAAACTGATAATTATATAATAGAACAAGAAGCGAATGTTGATAAGATAGTCGGTCTGGCTGAGGCAGAAGTTGTTAAAGCACAAGGGCGCGCTGAAGCTCATACACGCAAACTGAAAGCCGAAGCGATGAAAGACTACGGTCAAGCGGCAATTATTGATATGGTAGTCAGTTCGATTCCAGACATTGCTAAAAGTGTAATTGCCAATGATGGTAGCAATGCTGATATCATCACAACGATGACCAAAATGCAAGAATTAGTAACAGCAGCAACTGGTCTATCCATGAAAGAATTAGTAAATGATGTTCCTATGACCGCCCAACAAGGGGAATCAATACAACAGCAGGTTGAAGTAAAACGAGTATTACCAGCTAATCATCCAAAAGCCAATGCACCAACAGGAATGCCAACGCGAAATAAGAAAAATCAAATGCTTGTATAAAAAATAATGGAATCCGCATCGGATTCCATTTACTTTTGTCTTTCTTTATCGCGCTCTAATATGCGTTTCAGATATTTCCCAGTGTAACTTTCTTTGACTTCAGCAATTTTTTCTGGGGTTCCTTTGGCGATAATCATTCCACCGCCGTTACCACCTTCTGGTCCAAGGTCGACAACGTAGTCGGCCATTTTAATGACGTCGAGGTTGTGCTCGATGATGATAATCGTTGCCCCGACTTCGACCATACTTTGAATTACTTTAATAAAACGTTTAACGTCATCGACGTGGAGACCCGTTGTTGGTTCATCAAGAATGTAAATTGTTTTTTCAGGCTTGAATTTCACTTTGCTATCAAGTTCAGTGGCAAGTTTAACTCGTTGTGCTTCGCCACCAGATAGAGTTGACGATGATTGTCCAAGCTGGATGTAGTCAAGTCCGACGTCAACGATTGTTTGGAGTTTGCGAGCGATTTTCGGATGGTTTTGGAAGAATTCGAGTGCTTCACCTGCCGTCATTTTTAGGACGTCAGCGATACTTTTTTCGCGATATTTCACTTCGAGGGTTTCACGGTTAAATCGTGATCCGTGACACTCTTCGCATTCAACATAAACATCTGGTAAGAAGTGCATTTCAATTTTGATAACCCCGTCACCAGAACAAGTTTCGCAACGACCACCTTTGACGTTAAATGAGAATCTACCTTTCGCATATCCTCTTAGTTTTGCTTCGTTGGTCGCCGCAAACAGGTCACGGATAGTATCGAATACGCCGGTATAAGTGGCTGGATTTGAGCGTGGTGTTCTGCCAATTGGCGACTGGTCGATATCGACAACTCGTTCGATGTGTTCAAGGCCTTTCAGTTGCTTATGTACACCTGGTTTCGTTTTTGTCTTGTATAATTTGGAAGCTAACGCTAGATAGAGAACTTGATTGATTAAAGTGGATTTCCCCGAACCAGATACCCCAGAGATAACGTTAAGGACTCCGAGTGGCAGTCGTAAATTAACATTTTTTAAATTATTTTCTGTTGCTCCTAGAACTTCGATGAAGTTGCCATTACCTTTTTTACGCTTCTTTGGTAGATAGATTTGTTCCTTACCAGCAAGATAAAGCCCAGTAATCGAGTTTGGATCCGCCATGACTTCCGCTGGTGTACCTTGCGAGACGATTTCCCCGCCTTGCAGACCAGCGCGTGGACCGATGTCGATTAGATGGTCACAGGCAAGCATTGTATCTTCATCGTGCTCAACAACAATCAACGTATTTCCGAGGTCACGCATTGATTTTAGTGTGTCAATTAAGCGGTCATTATCGCGTTGATGAAGTCCGATTGAAGGCTCATCTAAAACATATAAAACGCCCGATAAACGTGAACCGATTTGGGTTGCGAGTCTGATACGCTGTGATTCACCGCCTGATAATGTTCCCGCTGAGCGATCGAGTGTTAGATATTCTAGCCCAACATTAATTAAAAACGACAAGCGTTCTTTGATTTCTTTGATGACTAGATGGGCAATTTTTTGTTCACGTTCTGATAATTCCATATTATCCGTTGCAGTATAAGCGTCTTTGATTGACATGTCAGTAAAATCGGCGATATTCATTTTGTTAATTTTAACCGAGCGAGCTTCGACCGAAAGTCGCTTACCCTTACACTCACGACATTCGCGTTCGCGCATCATACTTTCAATCCAATCGCGGATGTAATTCGAAGTTGTTTCTAAATAACGACGCTCGAGATTGCCGATGATTCCTTCGTAATAACTGCTTTTACTCCACGATTGCCCGCCATTTTCGGAAATATGCTCGAACAAAATTTCATCATCGCTACCGTATAAAATGGTGTCTTGTTCTTTTGCACTCAATTGCTCAAAAGGTTTATTCATATCAATGCCATAATGACGACAAGTGGTTGTAAGCAAAGAAAAATAGTAGGTTGCATGATTTTCCCAACCTTTAATTGCGCCATTATTAAGCGACTTCGAAGAATCTTGAACGACCAAGTCAATATCGATTTCCTTTTCAACACCTAGCCCACTACAACATGAACAAGCCCCGAACGGTGTGTTGAAAGAAAACATCCGTGGCTGAAGTTTACCGACCGAAAAATCACACTGTGGACAGGCAAAATGCTCACTAAAAACAAGCTCTTCATCATCAACAATAACGATAACTTTACCCTCACCAAGCTTAAGCGACGTCTCAATCGAATCTGATAACCGCGAGCGAACACCGTCTTTCATAGCAATTCGGTCAATCACGACCTCAATCGAGTGCTTTTTATTTTTCTCAAGTTTAGGCACTTCTTCTAAATCGTAAGTTTCACCATTAACACGCACTCGCACATAACCATCGTTTTGTAATTTTTCAAAAACTTTAACATGCGTCCCTTTTGACCCGCTGACAACCGGTGCCAAAATCTGCAATCGCGTTCGTTCTGGATACTCCGATAAGCGGTCAACCATTTGTGTTGCCGAAGTTGCGGTAATCGGAATGCCGTGCATTGGACAAACAGGTCGTCCAACTCGTGCAAAAAGTAACCGCAAATAATCATAAATCTCCGTAACTGTTCCAACCGTCGAACGCGGATTTCGATTTGTCGTTTTCTGGTCAATCGAAATTGCCGGTGATAAACCCTCGATCGAATCCACATCTGGCTTTTCCATATTTCCAAGGAACTGTCGCGCATACGCCGATAAACTCTCAACATAACGTCGCTGTCCCTCTTTATAAATCGTCTCAAACGCAAGCGACGATTTCCCCGAACCTGACACCCCCGTCATAACCACAAACTGATTTCGCGGAATCGTCACATCAATATTTTTGAGGTTCTGTTCGCGCGCACCTTTTACTACAATCTCATGTTTCATCAAAATAACCTCTTTTTTTAATAATTTTTTCAACCGCTAAAACCAGTATAGCACATACCAGAACAAATGTCGACACTTTTGTTCATTTTTTTTGAACCAAGGGTCATACTAATAGCTAAAAAAGATTTAGCCGAAACTAAATCCACCTTGTAAAGTTTGACCTATCTAACGTAAGTCCAGTTTCAGCAATTGCAATTTGGATATTTGCAAGTATCATTTTGTTTTCATGGAATTCAAACTCGACATTGTTACTCGCCGCCGAAATATTTACTGACGTTGAATCACGGCTCTTTATTGTTGTTGCTGTTGACTGACCACCACCACAAGTTGTTAGGAATAGTATTAAACCTACTAATAATTTTTTTATCCATAAAACACCCTCTTACCAAAGCATAACATACGAAACTTGTCAATTTTTCAGGGATTCTTGTTTCATCTTAAAATAGGTATTGATAATTTCATTTGCAGTTTCGATAGCAATTGGATTTTTACCATTAGGGAGCTCGGCTTGTGGGAACACGACTGCAAGTGCGATTTCGGGCTTGTCGTGTGGTGCATAGCCGACGAAAGTTATATGATTGACATTGATAAGGCGACCAGCCCAGTCATAGATAATTTTACCATCAGCATCGCGGACAAATTCTTCGGCGGTACCTGTTTTACCTGCTGGTCGATTTGGTGCGTTTTGGAATACGCGATAACCAGTACCACCCTCAACTTGCAACACCTGCCGAAAACCTTCTTGGACACGGTCAAATGCCTCTTTCGGCAAATCAATCCTGTTCAACAAATTCGGTTCAGCATTATACACTAGAATTTTCTCATCATCATCAAGCGGAATCGAAGCCTCTTTCAATAATTGTAATGCGTAACGATTTCCCCCATTGGCAATGGTTGAAACATAATTTGCTAGTTGCAAGGTCGTGTAGGTATCCGATTGACCGATAACAAAATCAAGCAATTTTCCGACCGTTTTATCTTCAGCACGTAAACCAGTTTGTTCGCCTGGCAAATCAATCCCCGTTGTTACCCCAAGTCCGTATTGAGCAAATGAATCGCGGTAAATTTGAATGGTATCAGGGTTAAGTCGCAGATTTTTTTTCGGATAATAAACGTCACCACCCATTCGGATTGCCTGCTGCATAAAGAAAACATTACTTGAAGCGCGGATAGCATGGATATCATTAATTATCCCGAGCGGTGCCCAGGAAGCTTTAATTGAATCATCGGAAAAAATCATCGGTTTATCATGGACAATCTCGCCGTAGCTTGTCACTCCATGTTGATAACCAGTTAGCAACGTAGCACCTTTAACAACTGAACCTACGGTGAAAGAGTTGTGCATTGTTCCGAGTGAATGGTCAATAAATGTGCCATCATCATTGAGGATTTTGCCATTTAGTGCTAAAATTTCCCCATTATTTGGATCAACCACAACCACGTAACCCTCACGCAGATATCGTGCAGCTGGTCGACTATTTTTCGCATCCGCCATGCGTCGCTCTAAAATCAAATCAATCGTATCGGAAAGAACCGTATCAATGGTCAATGTTAAATCAGCACCAGCTACACCTGAAAATAATTCCTGTAACTCGCCACTCAAATTAGTTTGGTAAATTGCTTTATGACCACGAAGATAGTCCTCATACTGGCGTTCAATACTTGACAAACCAATCTGATCATTAATCGAATAACCAGCCGCCAAATAACGCGGGAAATCATTTGCAGGAAAGTTAGAATCGCCTTTGCTAACTCGTCCAATAATATCATAATAACCTAAATCATCGGGATAATTCCGCTGTGATTGCGTCACGACATCGACCCCATCTAATTTTTGAATGCTCTCAATTATGCGGGCAACTTCAAGATCATCAGCATCAAATTTTAACGTATTTTCCCCGCCATAACGAGCCTCAGTCATGCGGTTAAAAATTGCTTGCGCACGTTTTTCTAAATCTGTCAGTGTTGCTAAATCTGCTTTTGTTATGTCGCCCCAATCAACTTTCGGATTTAGCTTTTGGTACATAGATTTCAAGTCGGAATTTCCCAACCGTTGAGTATTGACATCAATTAGCTCGGCGAGTTTGAAAGCGGTACTGTACATCTGACTCTCGGATCTTTTGGCACTATACCGATACACAATTGAAAATACCGGAGTATTCGTGACCAGTTCCATCCCATTCCGATCATAAATCGAGCCACGCGTTTGCGCTTTTTTGACGACAAACTTTTCCTCTTCTTTTTGCATGAAAGCAAGATAATCGGCTGAATATACATGATGAATTGCGGTCAACCTCATAAATAGGATTACCAAAACAAGAACATTAACTAACTTAACAAATTTTATCCGCGGACTTCTGATCTCAATCAACTTGAGTTTTTTAACAAAATCTCTCATTCTACTCACCTTGTTTTAGTATGTACAAGATGGTATAATTCTTGCAGGTGATATTATGAAAAATGTGAGACATCGTAGAGATACTAGACAAGTGAGCGTTGGTGGCGTATTACTCGGTGGAAATGATTTTGTAACCGTGCAATCAATGACAACCACCAAAACGAAAAATGTAGCGGCGACGGTTGCCCAGATAAAAGCATTGACCGTTGCTGGTTGTGATATTATCCGTTTGGCGGTGTTGGATGCGGATGATGCAGCTGCCATTCGCGAAATCAAAGCGCAGATTACCATCCCATTGGTAGCTGATATTCATTTTGACTACCGATTGGCGTTGCTATCAATCGAAAATGGGGTTGATGCTGTGCGGTTAAATCCAGGTAATATTGGATCGAAAGACAAAGTTCGTCAGATTGTCGAAGTGGCGAAAAATAAAAAAATCCCGATTCGCATCGGGGTTAATGCAGGTTCTTTAGAAAAACACATCCTTGCAAAATACAACGGTAAATCGGCGGAAGGTATGGTCGAAAGTGCCATACACCACATCAAAATTCTCGAAGATTTAGACTTTTACGATATCGTCGTTTCACTAAAAGCAACTGATGTTGACTTGACCGTCTCGGCGTATGAACTCGCTGCTCGCGCGATTAAATATCCACTTCATCTCGGAATCACGGAAGCTGGTACTGATTTTTCTGGTACAATTAAATCATCAATCGGACTCGGGATTTTACTACAACAGGGAATCGGCTCAACGATTCGGGTTTCGCTATCAGATGATCCTGTGAAAGAAATCCGCGTGGCTCGGGAAATCCTGAAAAATTTCGGGTTAATTAAAAATATGCCCACGCTAATATCATGCCCGACTTGTGGTCGCCTTGAGTACGATATGATCCCCCTCGCCAAAAAGGTCGAAAAATATCTTGAAAGGGTTAAAAAAGACATCACCATTGCCGTGATGGGCTGTGCGGTGAATGGTCCTGGTGAAGCACGCGCCGCCGATGTCGGGATCGCTGGCGGTCGTGGTGAAGGAATCCTCTTTCGCAATGGTGAAATCATCCGAAAAGTTCCCGAAGCCGAAATGTTCGACGCCTTGGTCGCAGAAATTGACAATTTAGTAAATGAACAACAGTAAAAAGCACGATAATTAGTGGAAATATTGTTTTTTCGTGCTGTTGCAACATCTAATATTGCTTTTTAATCCTAAAACAAGAATAATTACACTAATATCTACTAAAATTATTAAAACAGTTGCAAAAAAGCACGATATTGAGCTAAAATGTTGATTTCTCGTGCTTTTTTGGTCGTCTATTTCCGTTTTTCAACCCTAAAACAAGAGTAATTACCTTAATATCGGTTGAAAATAGTAAAAACGGTTGCGAAAAGCACGATAATTGGCGAAAATATTGATTTCTCGTGCTTTTATGTTATCTATTTCCGTTTTTCGACCCTAAATCAAGAATAATCACCTCAATATCGACTTAAACTAGTAAAAACAGTCGCAAAAAGCACGATATTGGGCGAAAATGTTGTTTTTTCGTGCTAATACAACATCTATTTATTGCTTTTTAATCCTAAAACAAGAATAATTACACTAATATCTACTAAAATTATTAAAAACAGTTGCAAAAAAGCACGATATCGGGCGGAAATATTGTTCTTTCGTGTTTATTCTGTTATAATGAATTTCAGGTGATCGAAATGAAAGAAATAATAATAATTAATAAAACAGCTATTAACAAGGAGTTGCAAGAAATTGAAACGGAACTCGGAAATCTTATCGAAGGACGCTTGTATCAAAGAAGAAAATCATTTTATTACAGAGCTCGTCAAAAAGATATAACGATAACAAAACAGCCCGATCTTATTCGTCAATTTTGTCGCCGCGCTTATCTCAACTCGCGAAAATCCCAGTTAGAAAACAACCTTAACCAGCCAGTCGCAAAACACAATAATAAAATGCCACGACAGCTAATAGCTGAACTCCCAAATGCTTATCAATCTGTACCAGAACAATATTTTTATCATCCGTCAGTCGAAAAATTCCGTTCTAACCCCCCACGAATGAATACCCTCTATCAAGAAAATGCCAAATATATCCACAATGGCGTTACCTATCGTTCCATGAGTGAACGGGAAATTGCACAAAAACTCAACGAAAATAACATCCCATTTTACTATGATGCTCGTTTCAGCACTGGTGCAACCGATTTATCCCCTGATTTTTACATTATTAACCCATTCACTGGTAAGTACTTCCTTTGGGAGCACTTCGGATCTTTCAATATTCCATCCTACGGTGAACGCATGAACGACAAACTAGCAACTTACACCAAAATCGACTTCATCGAAAACGACAATCTGATTGTTACTTTTGAACATCGCTTAAGGGATACAAATCGTATTCAAGTACTAATTGACCAAGTTATCTGGCGCTAAACTACTAAAACAAACCGCGCTCGGTCATCTCGTTCAAATCCCATTTTTTCATAAAAGTAATGTGCCCGTTCAGCGTCAACACCACAATTCACCGTGATTGACTGATAACCATATTCTTGCGCATAATCAATGACGAAATTCATCAACATCGTTGCCGTTTCCGTTCCGCGCGCCACTGGTGCCACCGCAAAATTCAAAAACTCAATCTTCGGATCACCCGTTCTAGTAAAAGTGTCAATCAACACAAAGGTTATAGTCCCAATTATTTCAGAACCTTTTTTTGCTACGACCGTTTTGGTACTAGGATGTCTTTCTCGATACTTGGCTTTCATTGTATCAAGATCAACACTTTCACCCAAAACCCCATCCAGCAAACACTTATACTCCTGTAAATCGTCGTGCTTTAAATATTCCAATTCCACATTCATACGAAAACAACCCCTTAAAAAAGTCCTACTCAATTATAGAGTAAGGACTTTAATTTTATTCTTCCGTTGATACTTTCTCTGGCTTCGGAATCAAATCCTTCGCCGAGATTTTCAGACGACCTTTTTCATCCATTTCCGTTACAATAACGTTGATTTTATCCCCGATTTTAAGGACATCTTCAACTTTATTAACACGTTCATGAGCAATTTGTGACACGTGTAACAAAGCATCTTCACCGTCGATTAACTCAACGAATGCACCGAACGACTCGATTCGTTTTACAGTACCATTAAACTTATCCCCGATTTTTACTTTTGGTTCTGGTTTTGGTAATAAAACTTTCGCTGAAAGGTTAACACGACCACGTGCATCAACCTCGGTTGCTTTAACCACTAATTTATCCCCGAGTTTCAGAATATCAGAAACATTATTAACACGCTCATGACGAAGCTCTGTTACATGCACAAGTCCTTCCGTCCCTTCAAAGATTTCAACGAATGCACCGAATGACTCGATACGAGTAACTTTACCCTCGTAAACTTCCCCGATTTCTACTTCACGTGTAATTCTCGCGATAATTTCCATTGCTTTCGCAATCATTTCCGCATCATAATGTAAAATAAATACTGAACCATCTTGCTCAATGTCAATTTTAACACCAGTCGCATCAATGATTTCATTAACTTGTTTTCCACCAGGACCGATTATATCGCGAATCTTATCTGGATTAATCTGCATAATTTCAACTTTTGGCGCGTACTTAGAAAGTTCCTTACGCGGTGTTTCAATCGTCATCAACATATGATTTAAAATATGTAAACGACCAACTTTCGCCTGTGTCAATGCTTCTTCAAGAATTTCGCGACTTAAACCATCTAATTTAATGTCCATCTGAATTGCTGTAATGCCCTTGGCTGTACCAGCAACTTTGAAATCCATGTCGCCTAAATGGTCTTCCATTCCCTGAATATCCGATAAAATCGTGTAATCTTCACCTTTAGCAATTAGACCCATTGCGATACCTGCAACTGGTGCCTTGATCGGAACACCTGCTGCCATTAATGCCATCGTCGTTGCACAAATCGCCGCTTGTGAAGTTGAACCATTCGACTCGATAATTTCCGAAACAACACGCACCGTATATGGGAACTCTTTTTCAGAAGGCATTACCTTTTCAATTGCCCGCTCACCTAATGCACCATGCCCAATTTCACGACGACCTGGCGCACCGTAGCGACCAGTTTCACCAACCGAAAATGGTGGGAAGTTATAGTGGTGCATAAATCTTTTACTAGTTTCAATTGATAAGCCATCAAGTTTTTGGTACTCGTTTAGCGCTCCTAGAGTACATATTGACAATGATTGCGTCTGTCCACGTGTAAACAACGCTGAACCATGCGTCCGTGGTAATAAATCTAAACGTGAAGATAAAGGTCTAATTTCGTCTGGCTTACGACCATCAGGACGTATTTTTTCAACTGTAATTCCGTAACGAACTTGCTCTTTGACAATGCCATTAAGAATTTTTTTGACATCCTTAAAAGTCGCATCATCGGCGAGGATGTCAGTATAATAAGCTAACACTTCATCAAATACCGAATCGATTGCATCTTGACGAGCTTGCTTTTCATTAACTTTAACCGCTGCAACTAATTTCGCCTCACCCATACTACGCACATGTGCATTGAGTTCAGCATCGACATCCTTAATTACAACTTCAATTTTTGGTGTCCCGATTTGCGCCACAATTTCATCTTGCCACGCAATGATATCCTTAATTACACTATGACCAAGCATAATTGCCTCAAGGATTACCGCCTCCGTTACTTGATCAGCTTCCGCTTCAACCATATTAACTGCATCTTTCGTACCAGCAACCGCCAACTTTAAATCAGATACTTCTTGTTGCTCAACAGTTGGGTTAATAATGAATTCACCATTAATGCGTCCAACATAAACCCCGGCGATAGGACCGTTAAACGGGATATCTGAAATCGACAATGCCAACGATGAACCGAGCATTGCCGTCATTTCTGGCGTGTTATCATGGTCAACACTCATAACATAATTAATAACCTGCACATCGTGACGGAAACCATCTGGAAATAGTGGTCTGATTGGTCGGTCAATTAACCGCCCAGCTAAAACTGCATTCTCCGTTGGCCGACCTTCACGCTTAATAAAACCACCTGGCACCTTGCCCGCAGCATATAATCTTTCTTCGTAACCGATCATCAGCGGGAAGAAATCTAAATCACGCGCTTCTTTCGACATAACCGTATTCGATAGAACTGCCGTCTCACCATAATAAACCATCACCGATGCATTCGTTTGCTTTGCTAACTCGCCGATTTCAACCGTCATCGCACGACCAGCAATCGTTTTAGTAAAAACATATTTTTCTGACATATATTACAACTCCTAATTTGAAGATAGCTAAAAGCATTATACCACAAATTGCTACTAATAACACTATCTTTCTATTAAAAGTTGCATTTAATCTTGACATTTATAAAAATTGGTTGTATTCCTAATTTCGTTTTGTTATAATTTATGGACATATTAAAACTTTCTGCGGTTAAAACAGAAAGCTTGATTTTATTAATACTATTAATAAATAGGTCTTGCAGTCTATAATTGCTCCCCAGATGGGAAGTTGATTGATTTGATTTTGATACCAAGTAAACTTAAATAAATGTATAACATAATTTTCATTTCCTTTTGTATTTTATCTAATTTTTAGCACATTATGTGGAGTTATGAAAAAATTTCGATATCCCCGAATTAAGGACGTGGTTAATAGTGATAATTGATAAAAAATATGGAAAATCATTTAGTAAACTTCGGAAGTCTAGGAAATTATCACAAAAAGATGTGGTAGGAAAAAGTCATTCAACCCTTTCAACATTCGAAACAGGCGACACTGAGCCTGGTTTTATAAAAATTTTTGAGTGGCTTGAAATGATGAATGTCTCGCTAAGTGAATATCGAATTACTGTAAACAACTACGAGCTTAATGGTTTTGATAAGTTAGATACGGATTTAAACAATGCTTATAATGAAAATAATGTGGAGGAACTCAAGAAAATTTTACAAAGAGAGCAGAATAAGGCTAATAAAGAAGTCAATCATGAACTAACTTGTATCAGGATTAAAAGCATGATTAGCGTTTTTGATGAAAAAATAGTTTTATCTGAAGATGAAAAAGAGAAAGTAACCGACCATTTAGAGATGCTTGACCAATGGGGATATTACGAATTAAAACTTTTCGCAGCAACGATAAACGCGTTTGAAACAAAACGCCTCACAAGTTTAGCTCTTAAAGTGATATTGCGTTCTGAGTTCTACAAAATAATTCCTTATAATCGTAGAATCACAGCAGTTGTACTAATCAATATAATGATAACATTAATTGAACGTGATGAATTCCAAACAGCACGGACTTTGGAACAGCAAATAGAAGAAATATTACGTGAAGAAGATATGTTCGAAAGAGTAGTTTTCTTATTTGTTCGGGGTGGATTGGATTTTTCTGAAGGTAAGCTTGAAGAGGGGAAGAAAAAGATGCAAGATGCTATTTGGATTTTCGAAACGCTTGAATGCGATGAATTTGCAAGAGCTTATCAAGAAAACTACGATAATGCAATTAGTTCGTTAGTACAATAAGTTTTACGAATAGAATGAGTTTCGATTTTATATAACAAAATTCGGCTTGATTACTAAAATTTCGGGATTTCGAAACTTTTTAAGAATTCATATTCTTCTGTTATAATCTGATTATGATTTTGCAAGTCAAATTTAAGTGTCAAGATAAATCGACGGATTTTGGATGACATGGAAGAGAGGTGAAACGTATGTGTTTTACTGTTGGTCTTATTATAGGAATATGTGCAGGTCTAATCGCAGGAGCGGGGATGCGATAGCGAAGAGTATCTGCTGGTTAAGTTAAGGCAGGAGTAATTTTACCTCTTGCCGAAATTATTTAATTTTGAGGTGAAGACTTATGCAAGAAGCACTTAAAATCACGAATTTAACTAAAAAACGTGATAAATTCACGTTATCAAATATTAGTTTTTCAATCCCAGAAGGTTCAATTATGGGATTTATTGGCCCGAATGGTTCTGGAAAAACGACGACGATTAAATCAATTCTTAATCTTATTCCTGATACTTCTGGCGAAATTAAAATATTCGGCAAGGATTTTGAAGAAGTCAGAGAAGAAGTTGCAATGGTTACTGATTTCAGTTTTTATGACGAAGATTGGAAAGTTTCCGAAGTCGAAAAAATAGTCAAAATGTTTTATAAAAATTGGGATGAGCAAAAATTCAATACACTTCTTCATCAATTCGGAATTGATAAAGGTAAGAAAATTTCGGAATTAAGTCGTGGGATGAATGTCAAAATGATGCTTGCGGTTGCTTTTTCACAAGGGGCAAGATTGCTGGTTTTAGATGAGCCAACCTCTGGACTTGACCCACTTGCCCGTGAAGAAATTTGTGCGATACTAAAAGATTATGTGAAAAATAGCGGTGGTAGCATATTATTCTCGACCCACATCTCATCTGACTTGGAAAAGGTCGCTGATTACATTACATTCGTTCTCAACGGTGAATTAGTATTTTCGGATAGTAAGGACGTAGTTCTAGCAAAATACCGATCAACTGACGTTCAAACGCTTGAAGATATCATGCTAAGTTTATGTAAGGAGTTGTCATGATGAATGAAATTTTAAAATTTATTAAATTAGATTTTATCACATTTAAAAATGCTGTGGGTTATAAAGTTTTAGTACCATTACTATTTGTAGTAGTGTTATATTTCTTCTGTGGACTTGTTGCTTTAGCTGGAATGTTACCCTTGCTTTTGCCAACGTTAACAACACAGATTTTTGGTGCGGGTAATGATGGGCTTGACCTTTTTTATGCATCGCTCCATTTAAAGCGCAAAAATGTTGTTTTAGCTAGATATGCTTTTATTATATTAATTAATACGATAATCTTAGTGTTATTGTTCGCATTGTCTTTTTTGGAAACTGGCGATTTAGAACCACGATTATTCTTGATGCAAGTTTTATCAATTTTGTTTGTGACAACGATGATTGATTTTTTCAACGCCCCTGTCTTATTTAAATTGGGTTTCAAAAAAGGTAAAATCATTGTCGCAACTTTACCAATAATCTTGATGCTTGGGGCGTTTCTATATCTCCATTTCGGTGGAATTTCACTGGATGGTGATGTTGCAGAATTAATGAATGAAATTCAAGGTCCTGGGATTAACCCGCTTATCGCTCTAATCGTTTGGGTCATGTTGTTAGCAACTTCTATTTTTCTTTCTTTAAAATTTTATGCTGAAAGAGAGTTATAGACTATCAAAAGATGCTGTCTTGCGTAAACAATACTGGTGCATAAAAAGAAGAATCAGTAAGTTTTATCAATAAAATTTTTGGCAGTTGTTTGAATTTCAACTGCCAAATTTAAGCAAAAAATCAGTGGAGAAATATAATGGTAATCTTAAAAGTTCTACTCAAGATAATGTTTTTTCAGCGAGTATTTTGCTTTTTTAGGAACAAAACTTTCGATTACTACAACAAACTATATGAGTTACTCCAATGTTTTGTATACCAGCCTTTTATAAGTTATAATAGGATTCTAGTTGCTAAGGGAACTAAAAAAGTATATTGGAGGAAACAAAAATGAAAAAAACAATAAGATTGAAGAAGTTTAAGGTACAGTTACTGTTTACGTTTCTTGCAGTGTTTTTAATGACTGCTTGTTCATCAAATGAAACGGTGGATATTGAAGATGTTGAAGAATACGCAGAAATTACAGATGAAGTAGAAACGGGCGCACATGGGTTGCCACTTATTCATTTAACAGAAGAAGCACGCGACATTGTTCTTGAGGATTTTGATTATCTGGCATATGAAATCTTACAAAATGCGGCGACACGAGGCGTATTTTATAGACGTTTTGAAATAACCCTAGAAGAATATTTGGAAATACTACGTGAGCATATAGAAGATATGGAACCTGTACAAACGGTTGCAACAATTTTATTAGGTGAACATTGGGAAGAAATGCCAACTGATGACCCGCTGTATTTAGCTGCTGAATATTTGACATCACTCCTATTTTGGGCGCTTACAATAGATACAGGTAATCTTGGGCATTTTGGACCACAAATAAGAGAATTATATATAGAGATGTTCCATGGAAATTCAGTCATATTTGATGATCCAGAAAGGGCAGAATTTACTGGAGACATTAGAAATACAGAACGACTTTTGAGCTATTTTAATGAACCTGCTACCTTACGGTTGTATAATGTAGATCCATCAGAATTCGATTTAACGCTAGACCTGTCGGATATGGGATTAGAAATAGAAAACAATGTAACAACTCAAATCATTGAAGCAGACCGAATTGCATATGTAAGTATCGAAAGTTTTGTAAATAGTCCAAGCTTTGACAATGAAATCTTATTTCCATTCTTTGAAGAAGTGCAGGATTTCGAGCATCTGATTATAGATATACGTGGGAATGGTGGTGGTTGGCCGCACTATGTAACAGATTCTATTGTAGGTATGCTAATCGAAGAATCGTTGGAGTTTAGATTTGTGGAGGCTTTTGCTGGTGGTGAACGTGCATTGCGTACGCTTGAATATACATTACTAGAAAATATACTGGGTGCAACGTCTGAGGATATGATGCCGATTAGGGGATTTATGGAAGAAAATGAATTGATTTATTTCAATGATGATGATTTGGAATTTTTACAATATGTAAGTTCGTTTCATCTGTTAATAGAGCCTGATGAGAACAGCATTCCTTTTGCAGGGGAAATTTGGCTTTTAATTGATGGGAGTTCTGGCTCTGCTTCTGAGTTTTTGGCATTATTATCAATTTATTCAGGATTTGCAACTGTCGTAGGCGAACCATCAGCAGGTGTTACAGGAGTGGCAACAACATTTGTTTCTTTGCCAAATACAGGTGTTTTATTTCGTATAGATACAAGTTCTTTACTAGATGCTCAAGGACGCTCAGTTGAAGAACATGGTGTTATCCCAGATATTATTATTGATTCAGGAAGTTGTGCACTTGAAACTGTTTTGGATTTGATTCAATAGGCTGTGTTTTTTATGTAATAAATAGTTTAAGTTACTACAAAAATATCTGCATATTACTACAAACTGTCCGGAGTAAAACGCCATACATTCTTGCAGATGGTAGAAATTGTAAGAGAAGTACACTATGAAACCAAAGAAACCAAGCGTGGACGTAAACCGAAACTATCAAAATGTTGTTTTAGCTAGATACGCTTTTATTATATTAATTAATACGATAATCTTAGTGTTACTGTTCGCATTGTTTTTTTAGAAACAGGTGTTTTAGAACCGCAATTATTTTTGACAACAGTAATTGATTTTTTCAACACTCCATTTTTATTTAAACTTGGTTTCAAAAAAGGTAAAATCGTGGCTCAAATTGTACCAATGATTTTAATGCTTGGAATGCTAATATATCTCTATTTTAGTAGAATACCCAATGGACGTTGATATTGAAAGTCTGATGAATAATGTATAAATTCTAGGGTTTAACCCGCTTATTAGTCTAATCGTTTGGGTCATGTTGTTAGCAACTTCTATTTTTCTTTCTTTAAAATTTTATACTAAAATGTAGTTATAGATTATCAAAAAGGGCTGTCTCGCAAGACATCCCTTTTTGAATTTTACTAATCAATCCGAATCAGCCCTTCGTAGGCTGCTCTTAATTCTAAATATGCATTATCAACTTCCTCTTGCGTGAATAATACTGGTGTACGTAGAGTATCACTAACAACCATCACACTGCCCAAGAAAAGTTTCCCCATGTTCCAAGAGTAAAACTTTGGCTAATATATCCACTTTCTCGCCAATAATCTGTTACATAATCTCTGACTTCTGGTATAGTCGACTCATCTTCAAGGTAATTCCATAACGCCCATAACGCATCTTTATTAGCAAAAACGAATTCTAATTCGTCTTGACCCGTGTAATAAGAATCATTATAACTGTTTTGGTAATAGTACAGTCCATCTTCATATATATGGTCAAATTCAATTAATTCCCATTCTACAATAGACAGTGGTATAGGGTCTGGCATTGGCCAATTACCACCGCGGACAGTCAATATAACATAAGCGCCGATAAAAATCCCAATCTCTGGTAGATGAGCAGCATTAAAATCAAAATTCCAATTAAGGAACGGTTCTTCGATCCCACGTACCACAACAATATCATTTGTTATTATTCTAATCTGGGCATTGATTACAACATTTGCATGTTGCCAGTCGATAACGACCACTTGAGCTGGATAAGTATCCATGAACCAAGGGTCGGCAGTAATTGTTACAATCGCACTTTCCCAAACACCAATATCAGGTAAGTGCGAGTGACTAAATGTAAGATTATTTCGGAAAAAATCACTTAAACCTCTAGCAAGAATAGACTCTTCTGATATTTCAATAATCTCGACATCAAATACCATTATATCATACTGTTCGACTGGTTGTTCTAGTAGTTGACTTGCAGTTAATTCATGTCCACAACCGACCAAAACGAAACCTAGTACAAATAAACAAACTACTAAAACGAATTTTTTCATCTATACCAACTCCCAGAATAACCGAAAAAAGCCTGAAAACAGGCTCTAATCGAATTAGCGACGTAAACCTAAACGCGCAATTAAAGTACCATAACGGTTAATATCTTTTTTAGCTAAGTATTTTAGTAAGTTACGACGTTTACCGACCATTTTTAATAATCCACGACGTGAGTGATGATCATGTTTGTGGAATTTTAAGTGGTCATTTAAACGGTTAATTTCTGCCGTTAAAACTGCAACCTGAACTTCTGGAGAACCTGTATCTCCCTCATGTGTTGCGTATTCTTTGATGATATCTTGCTTTTCAGCTTTTGTAATTGCCATTGTGAGGCACCTCCTATAAGTATTAAGTCACCATAACCCATGTGAAAGGCTGGAGAAGCCAACCACTTAGAATAAGGCCCTTTGTCGCTTTTGCAACTGTAGTATTATATCATACTTGCTTTTTAATTACAAGTCTGTTATAATACTTTAGTTAAATTCTTTTAAGATTCTAACAAAATATAACGGAGGTGAAGAGTATCAGACTGTCACCCGAGGGAAACCTTGACCAGTTTGAACTTAGACACATGGCAAATATCAAATCACAAAAGAAAAGAATTATCACTAACGAGAAACGTCGTCAAGCAAACGCTCCAATCAGAACAGCAATGCGTTCTTCAGTTAAAGCAGTTGAAGCAGCAATTGCAGCTAAAGATCATGCAGCAGCAGTAGCAGCTTACAACGTAGCTAACAAGCGTTTAGACAAAGCAGTTGCGAAAGGTTTAGTTCATAAGAACTTCGCTGCACGTAACAAATCACGTTTAAGCAAGCATATCAATGCTTTAGAAGCTTAATAACAGCATAAAATCGATTCCAAATCGGGGTCGATTTTTCTTTACAAAAACAATTTAATTTTTTCGATTTTTCTTATTTACAATAATGTCGAATCATGTTACAATCATCACTAATAGCTATACTAAGGATTTACTATACAAACTATTTAACTTTTCACCTTGTTATGGTAAAATGCTTCTTATTATTTAAAATTTTTTCAAGTAAAAAAGGATGATGAACTATGACCAAAAGTATTGAACCTAATATAACAGAACTCGGAAATGGATGGCTTCGTTCTTATAAGGTGGATTATAAGTTAGAGCAAGAAGAATTAAATCAAGAAATAGATAATGCATTATCAACAGCTCTGTCAAAAACTGGCGGATTAGGCGGAAACAGACCTGATACAAAACTAATTAAAGTTTCTAAGTCTATGGAATACTTTCCTGTCCTCATTGAATATAAAGGCACAAAACAAAGCCTTAAAAAACTAGACGAAAATGCAAATGTTGCAAATGTAATATTAAGTGGTAAAAATTCAGGATTACCAAATTACACAAATATTAACAAGTTCGCAGTAAATGGGGCAGTACACTATGCTAATGCTGTCTTACAATATACGAGTTTCACTGATGTGATTGCAATAGGTATGACAGGCTATAAAGATGCATTTGGCAAAATCGTACCATTAATTGGAGTGTATTATGTATCAAAAGAAAATTATGGCACTGGGATTAAAGTAGGTGATTACACAGACTTTTCATTTTTAACAGATGAAAATTTCGATGATTTTATCCAAAAAATAAAGGAATTGAAATTAAGCGATGAAGAAATACAAACCATAAGAGAGCGTCGTGAATCTGAAATAAGAGATGCTTTAGGGCGTTTGAACGATATGTTTTTTGAACGAAGTGAAAATATTTCACCACAGAATAGAATTCATTTAGTGTCTGCTTGTATCATCGCTACATTGGGAATTCCACATAAAGTTTCGCCACTAGAGTTAACAGATTTAAAGTCTCTTAACGAAGACAATAATTCAGATGGCGATATTATAATGCGAAAAGTTTCAGTATTTCTTCAAGAAAGGAAAATACCAAGAAAAAAACAGGAATTAATTACTAATACTTTAAAAACCACAATATTAGAAGAAAGTTTAAATATAATGAAAAATGGTACTACCCCACTTCGAGAAATTTTTTCAGAGATTATGAACTATCTGGGTAATTTTTATAAAATAGGTTTAGATACTGATTTTACTGGAAATTTGTTTAATGTTATGTACGGATGGTTAAACTTTAACGATGACGATAAAAACGATGTTGTACTAACACCAACATTTGTATCCAATTTATTAGCTAAACTCGCGAGAGTAAATAAAGATAGCTATGTTTGGGATTTGGCAATGGGGTCTGGTGGTCTTTTGGTGTCAGCGATGAATATAATGTTAGATGATGCCAAAAATAGTATCACAAGCCCGGAACAACTTGCGCAAAAGCAAATTCAAATTAAATCTAAGCAACTATTGGGAGTTGAGTTGAGACCATCAATACATATCCTAGCAGTTCTCAACATGATTCTAATGGGAGACGGATCAAGTAATATTATCCAAAGCGACTCATTGTTGAATTTCGTGGGTAATTATGGATTTAGCAATGAAGATGAATTATTTCCAGCGAACGCTTTCATCCTAAATCCTCCGTATTCTGCGGAAGGTAATGGGATGGTTTTTGTTAAAAAAGCCTTCAGCTTAATGAAATCAGGCTATGCTTCAATTATAATTCAAAGTTCTGCTGGCTCGGGAAAAGCGACAGAAATTAATCAACAAATTCTTGAAAATAATACATTAATTGCTAGTATAAAAATGCCTAGAGATTTATTTATAGGAAAGTCAAATGTACCAACCCATATTTATGTTTTTCGAGTTGGTGAAAAACACAATGAAGAGGATACCGTAAAATTTATTGATTTTACAAATGATGGCTATAAACGAACAAATAGAAGAACTTCTAAACCTTCTACAAATTTGAAAGATATAAACAATGCAAAAGAAAGATATCAAGAAATAGTTGACTTAGTAAGATTCGGAGTACGCAAATTAAATCATTTCACTGAATCAGAATATTATGAAGGAACAATAAATCCTTCATCAGGTAACGATTGGAATCAGGCCATACCACAAGACTCGTCTTTGTGCTTTGATGACTATTATTACAATTTAAACAAATATTTCATTTGGGAATCAAGAGAATACTTTATAAATAATATTTTCACATCAAATTTAAGTGATGACAAAACTGAATTCAATCACATTTTTAAAAACCAAAAAATGAAAGAATTTAAAATGAGAGATTTATTTACAGTCGTTGGAAATTCTTCGATAAATACCCCAAAAGATATAAAACAAATAGGTAAATATCCTTATTTTACCCGAACTGTAGAGAATAATGGAGTAAGAGGCTATACTGATATATTTGACGAATCAAAGATTATAGCAGGGAATGTCATTGCAGTCGGCTTAATGGGTAATAAATTCTTTTACATGTCGGATGATTTCTTTGCAGGACAATTTACGAAAAGACTAGTTCCGAAGTTTGAACTTAATCCTATATTAGCCTTATACTTTACCACTTACCTAAACAAAAACAATTGGGTTTTCGATCCAAGTAGTACATCTTCGTTTGATGAGCGATTTTATGATTTAAAAATTGAGTTACCAATAAACAATAGCAACACCCCTAATTACTCTACTATCGAAGATGCATTAAAAAATATTAAAAGAAGACAGAAAAAGATACTGCAATCTTACTTAAATCAGGTAATTGAAGAAATTGGAGATTAATTTAATTATACTCACTTTTTGGAATGACTATTTTGAGCATAGGCTTTCTGTTTAAATTACAAAGTCAATTATTATAGTATAATATCCACAAAATGTCAATGTGATATAATGAATTATAAGGGGCGTCTACTAATGAATATTAAAAAAATTAAATTTAACTGGGCACTATGGCTCCAAGGTCTGCTCTTTGTCGCAGCAGCTATCCTTGTTTTTCATGCTGTTGCCAGTATCGACATCATTGTCAGGACAATCGGAAATTTTATCAGCGTTATTTCCCCAGTTATTATGGCAGCAGCTTTTGCGTACATGTTGAGTAGACCTTGCAAATGGGTCGAAACATGGTTGCAAAAATCAAAATATGGAATCATTATAAAACGAGCTCGTGGGTTAGCTGTTTTGTTAGTCTATATTATTGTTATATTAGTTCTTTACGCATTGTTAAGCTTTTTACTACCATTGCTCATCGGTAATATTATGGAGTTCGCTGCATTTGTACCAGATTTGTTTATTGAAATTCAAGAATTTGTTTATGATGTTGAATGGGATTGGCTTGACGAACTTTTCAACATTGAATATGCGCTTTATAACTTCTTTGCCGATTTTGATATCCAAGTTATTGTTGGACCAGTTACACAAGGGATTGGTGCTGTAACAAACTTCGCGCTTGGCACTGCGTTTTGGCTGTTTGACTTTGTGCTCGCGTTAATCATTTCTATCTACTTTTTACTTTCAAAAAATGCTATTTTTGCGACCGTTGGACGAGTTGTCAACCTTGTTATGAAGCCTGGCGATAAAAAGACCCTCAGTTATTACGTTTCACAAGCTGATGACCTATTCTATAAATTCATCGGAGCACAATTCTTAGATGCGTGTATTATGGGAGCAGGTTCAATCTTGCTACTATGGATACTAAACGTTAGATTTGCTGTATTCCTCGGAATCTTGCTCGGAGTTGCAAACATGATTCCAAAATTCGGTTCTATCTTTGCTTCAATTGTTGTTATCGCCTTAACCTTGATTACTGGGGGCGTTAATCAAGGGATTTTAACTGCTGTCTTATTAACCATCTGGCAACAAATTGATGGTAATATAATCGGCCCGAAAATCATGGGTGATGCATTAAAAATCAACCCGATTCTTGTGTTTTTCTCGTTACTTGTTGGTTCACATTACGGTGGGATTCTCGGGATGTTCTTAGCAATTCCAGTAATGGCATTGGTGAAAATCATCATTATGAACGTCATTGAAGCAAAAGAAACAAAACAGCATCATTCTGATCGGATCGCAATTAAAATCGAAGAAAATAAAATCAAAGATGAAGAACGTAAACTCAAAGGCGAAGAACGCGACCGTGATCGCGAAAAAATAAAAGCTAACATTAAAGAAAAATTCAAAAAGCCAGAATCACAATGATTCTGGCTTTATTGTGCTGTTAACCTGTAATCGTTTAATAACGGGCCCATTATTAAAGGAAATTACTCAGCTATTTTCATTTCAACTACCGTACGACCTTTATAAGTTCCACAGCTTGAACAAGCTCTGTGACCTGCGGTCATTTCGCCACAGCTTGGACATGCATGCATTCCAGGCACAGTCAACTTGAAATGTGTACGACGTTTTCTCTTACGCGTCTTTGACGTTCTTCTTTGCGGTACTGCCATTTTTTTCACCACCATTTCTCTTGTTACAAACGAGTATTATATACTAAAACAACCTAAAAATCAAGTCTAATTTTGAAATTTTAGTCGAGTTTTAGATTTTTTAGAATCTCAAACCTTGGATCAACCTTTTCTGCAACCGCTTTTTCGTAATCTTCTTCTGATACAAAGGCGATTCCTTGAGCGGCTAATTCATCATATGCACCCTCTTTCACCACACGTAGTGGAATTTGCACAAAAATTTCCTGCCAAACGCTAGATGCCAATTCGATGGTATCCTTTACCAGATAATCATCGCTATCAGGGTCATATCGGTCAGCATCCCAAGTGAAAGTCGGATTTAACTGCGCCTCGAACGCAAAGATAACATCATCGAGCGTTAAAGCACATGGAAGCGTCATTTCCCCCTGAATCTTCAAATCGAAAGTTATGCAACGAGTAGTCGGAAAAATCGTTCCTTTTCCAGTTACCAAAACAGGAGACATTTTTCTTAAATCTGGATTTTTTTTGACCACTTCAGCGAAGTCTACCTCTTCATTAACTTGGATTTCCTTTGTTACTTCTTTTAGTAGTTTTGTAATTTGATATTTCATTTTTTCATCACCTGCGTTCTAGTATATAGTATTATGTACCAAAACGTCAATTGGAAAACATTTTCTTACGTGATGTTTAGAGTTATTGGAATTTAGCTGTCAAAAAGTGTTTTAATTTGTGACCTGTTATGGTAAAATTAAAAGGTTGAAATTCAAATAAAAAAGGAGAGTTGTTATACATGTCATTTATTGAAAATGTAACTGCAATTGAAGTTTTAGATTCACGCGGTAACCCAACTATTGAGGTTGAGGTAGTAACAGAGGACGGTAACATTGGTCGTGCTTTAGTACCATCTGGAGCATCTACTGGTGCTTATGAGGCGGTCGAATTACGCGATGGTGATAAGTCTCGTTATTTAGGTAAAGGTGTTTTAAAAGCTATTGCAAATGTTAATGACATTATCGCACCAGAAGTTATCGGTTTAGACGTTCGTGACCAAGCTGGAATTGATAAATTAATGATTGAATTAGATGGAACGCCAAACAAGAGCAAATTAGGAGCTAATGCAATTTTAGGTGTTTCGATGGCTATTGCTCACGCTGCTGCTGATTATTCAGGACTACCACTATACCGTTATTTAGGTGGATTTAATGCGAAAGATTTACCAACGCCAATGATGAATATCATCAATGGTGGAGAGCATGCGGATAACAACATTGATTTCCAAGAATTCATGATTATGCCTGTTGGAGCTCCTACTTTTAAGGAAGCTATGCGTATGGGCGCAGAAATTTTCCACGCTTTAAAAGATGTATTACACCACATGGGCTTAAATACTGCCGTTGGTGATGAGGGTGGATTTGCGCCAAACTTACCATCAAACGAGTCAGCGATCACGGTTATCTTAGAAGCAATCGAAAAAGCTGGTTACAAAGCTGGAACTGATATTATGTTAGCAATGGATGTAGCTTCGGCTGAATTCTACAACAAAGAAAAAGGTAAGTATGTATTAGCTGGTGAAGGTGGAAAAGAATTAACTTCTAACGAGTTAGTTGATTTCTACGCTGAATTATGCGAAAAATACCCAATCATCTCAATTGAAGATGGTTTAGATGAAGATGACTGGGATGGTTGGAAGTATGCGACTGAGCAGTTAGGACACAAAATCCAATTAGTAGGTGACGATTTCTTTGTTACTAACACTGAACGTTTATCACAAGGAATCGAAAAAGGTTTAGCTAACTCAATCCTAATCAAAGTTAACCAAATCGGTACTTTAACTGAAACTTTTGAAGCAATCGAAATGGCTCAAAAAGCTGGTTACACAGCTGTAATTTCACACCGTTCTGGTGAAACTGAAGATGCTACGATTGCTGATATTGCAGTTGCAACTAACGCTGGTCAAATTAAGACTGGATCACTTGCTCGTACTGACAGAATTGCGAAATACAACCAATTATTCCGTATCGAGCATCAATTAAATGACCTAGCTCGTTATAACGGGATTAAATCATTCTATAACTTAGACGTTTAATTAATAAAACAAATGTAGGGATTGGAATGATACAAAAATTAACAAGATACAACAATATAAGTTTCGCTAACTATCTTAATGCTATTACTAGCAGAAGTGGTAAAGTTGTTTGTGCTGTATTGACAGGACTAATTCTTATGGGTGGAATTGCTGTTCCAGTTGAAGCATCAGCATCAGGCAATGGTATCGAGGTTGAAATAAGAGACACTGGTAGGGGTCTGTGGGGAAATGCTCAAGGGACAGCTCGGATTAGAAGAACCCAATCTAGTACTATGTCAGCTATGAGAGCTCGAGTATCTGTTCAGCGTCTAAATGACAATAGTAACTGGGTTGCGTCAGGAACACAACATTGGTCTAGGTTTGATAGTTCACCACATAATACTTGGCGTTACACAACTCACTTTACGGGAAATCATAGATCGAATACTCGAGTAAGAGTACAAGGAGAGAGTTTGGCAACAGCCAATGGAAATTGGTCTACAACAATTTCACATACCCATACTTACTAAGTAGTATAACCAGGATTAGGAATGTTTTTACTCCTTTATCTTGGTTTTTATTTTAACATTTTCCAAAGATTAGATGATAAATCATTACAAGGAGTTGAGTTTTTATCAAAGATGTAAAATTGAGTCATGTAAAAAATATTTTCACCATTCTATTCTTTGTTACTTTTCTAATTGCATGTACTAACCAAGCTTCTCACACAGACGATTTTATTAATGAAAACCGCCAATCAACAAACATAACAGAGATGGATTTTGATATTACACACCGAAAACTATATGATACAACTGATCAGGGAATTTCATTCGGTATATTTCCTGGGTTAGAAAATACCTTAGATGAAGTTTGTCCAGAAGGTTGTTGGGGTTCTTTTGTGTTAGAGCGTCCACAAGATTTTTTAACAGCTAGTGTAGTGAATTATGGCTTGGAAGAAAGAAGTTTTATACTCAAACTATTCTATAATTATGAAGAAGTTGCTTTTCAGGTTTTAGGAAGCGAAGAATTTCAGACTGAGTTTTTGTTCTCACTCGATGTTGGTGTTGAAGCCCATATACATTTTCAACTTGAAGATAATCTTGAAATCAATATGTATAGGAATAAATTAACAGCAGCCTTGTTTTCCATGCCAGAATATTATGCAGGACTTTCTGATTGGGAAATTGTGGATAATATGTTGAATATGATCATTAATTTTGAATTGAGCTACGGATTTGATACTCCAGATTTGTTGGATTTGAACCTTTCGCCCATACAAATTAAAACTTTATCAACAGAGACAGGATGGTTTGGCTTACACATTATTGATTCACTTGATCCAGATAACCCAGATGATGTGATTTTTCCAAATAATTTGATTCAAGGAAGTCCAGGTGAAATATTAGATTTGGGATTTATTGTTGATCTTAGTTCTACTGTCTTTGAACCATTAGAATCTTACTTATTGCTTGCTTTATTAGATTGGCAACAAGTTGAAATGACTGGCTCTCCTTATTTGTTTATTTCAATAGATGGTGATTCAGAAAGTTTTGTAAATTATGGACGATTTTCCATCAATTTACCAGAAGAACCAGGTTTCTATGAATTAATCTTAATTGGCATTGCAAATCCACATGCTCCGAATACACAAGAAAACTATTTTCCACAAGAAACTTCACAGCGAATTACCATTCAGGTGAAGTAATATGTCTTGTTTAAATAGAAAATAAGACAATGAAACGTTGCTATGCGTTGATATGAGCGATATTTTTAATTTGGGTTTGGTTAAGAAAAGCGTATAAATGAGCATATCT
>JGI990J12352_1000009_pt1 | contig 41786 bp, 40 predicted proteins | sample Intmic4MA4BA4MSA_FD_12352 | JGI IMG/M metagenome (IMG submission 12352) | reverse complement strand
CCAGAACAAATATCAAACCGTTTTAAATTTGAAAACTCAAAGTTTCAGATTAGTTACAACACGATTTACCGTGCAATCTATGATGGCTTATTTGATGTCTACCTGGCTTGAGATTACAAGATTGATGTCTTGCCAGATTTTTGACGTTTATTTGTTCTCGGGAGCAAATCATCTATTTATCTATTTCTTTTTCAAACAGTTTCAATTGCTTATCAAAGTCATTTTCAAACAACTTATCTTGAATCACACGATATTTTTCAAATTCACTAATGGCGTGGTCTTTCGCAATTTTTGCAGATATTTTTCCTGCATTTTCCAGTAATTCTCGGTCGTCTGCTTGTAGGAACAGATCCAACCGTTTTGCCCAATCTTCCATTGTCATCGGGATACGTCTTTTGGCACGTCCTTCAGCAAGTTCTAAATAAGCACTGACTATGCGACCCAAATCTTCAAGTTCTTCACTGTTTAAATAATTTTTAGCAATGGTAACATCGCTCTTGAAGATTTTTCCGTCTGGTGAATTTCTCCAACTAGCAAGACCCATATTTTCTTTATCTGAATCAGCACGATTATAAATAATTTCAGCCGCAGTGTGCCCATGAACAGCAAAATGGAGCTTATTTTGAACCTTCTTATAGAATTCAACTGTTGTGGGCGAATCTCTGTCATAATCAATCGAAGTAGCATAAATATCTGTGATTTTTTGATAAAATCTTCTTTCCGATAACCTTATCTCACGGATTTCTTCTAACAATTGTTCAAAGTAATCCTCATCTAAGAATGCACCATTTTCCATTCTTTTTTTATCTATTAAATATCCTCTTAAGGTGAAATCACGCAAAACACCTGTCGCCCACTGCCTAAACGCTGTTGCTCGTTTAGAATTAACACGATAGCCAACCGCAATTACGGCATCTAAGTTATAATGTTTTACTATTCGAGTCACTTCGCGAGAACCCTCTAATCGAACTAGGAAGAAATCCTTCGTAGTTGAAGTTTCATTCAATTCTTCCTCTGTAAAAACATTCTGAAGATGCATACCAATATTTCTAGTGGTAGTCTGAAATAAATCTGCTAAACTCTTTTGATTAAGCCAAATTGTACCCTCTTCAACTCGAACATTAATGTCGTCTCCTTCTTGTTGATAGGTGAAAATTAAAAATTCAGCAGTTGAATTTCTAATTTGGATGGGCTCATTTTTCTTCATAAAATAACACCTTCTAAGATGATTGCTTTATGATCACTGAATTCTAGTGTCTTGCATTCATGATGATAATTAGAAACAGTTATTTTACTTTCCTTCTTTATATAAGCACGATCAATTCGATTCATAGCAAAAGTTGGGTCACTTTCAATCCCTTCAACTTCAGAATACTCGACACAATCGACATGACTTTCTTTTAATTTCGTTAGAAAGTCAATATTTTCTGGTGGACCGTTATCGTGTGCATTAAAATCACCTATGATAACATCAGCACTACATTGTTCATTAAGTATATGACCAGTTTCGCAATCAGACCTATGTATGGCTAAAAAATTAATATTTTTAAATTTTCCTTTAAATAATCTTAACCTATCATCTGGAGAAGAAGAAATTTCAAAATCTAATTCTTTTTTACTGAATGCAACGGTAACGCTAAAACTATTTTTTCCATTAGGGTATTTACACTCATTGAATTTTGGAAAATGATAGTTATAAGCATCAGATAAGATCTTCTCAAATTCACCACTCAAATGATGATTATACTCTTGCAAAAAAATGATATCTGCATTTTGCTCTAGCAATAATTTTCCAATTCCCTTACTAGTTTTATCTTCTTGTTCAACTTTTGTTCCAGGTTTCTGTCCGACTCCATAAAAGCCATTCACATTCAAGCTTATAATTTTGATTTCACTCATGATTATCCTCCTTATTTTCTTGACATCAATGCTACAGTCTCAACATGAGAAGTTTGTGGAAACATATCAACTGGCTGTATCATTTCCAGTTGATAGCCCTCTTCTATTAAAATTTTAATATCACGAGCTAATGTCGCTGAATCACATGATACATAAACAACACGCGTAGGTCTTGCCTTTATAATCGCATCAAGTAATGCAATGTCACAACCTTTTCGTGGTGGATCAACTACAATTACATCTGGAATTATTCCTTCTTTAATCAATCTCGGAATAACAACTTCTGATTTCCCAACTTCAAAATTCGCATTATCAATTCCATTTATACGGGCATTTTCTAATGCATCAAAAATCGCATCTGGCACAATTTCAACACCATATACTGATTTTGCAACTCGAGCTAAAAATAGAGTAATCGTTCCGATGCCACAATAAGCATCAATTACAACATCATCAGCCCCAATATCAGCATAATCCACAACCAATTTATATAAAATTTCCGTCTGCACAGGATTAATCTGATAAAAACTACGTGCTGAAATCAAAAATTCAAGACCATCCAGCGAGTCAATAATGTACTTTTTACCATAAATTGTATTTGTTTCATCACCAAAAATAACATTTGTCGCTTTCGGATTTACATTATGAGCAATTGATTTGATAGCAGGAAAGTTAGTGATAAGACGTTGACACAACTCTTCTTTATGTGGTAAATCAGACGTTTTTGTTACAAAAATCACCATTATTTGACCGGTTTTAAACCCTACTCTTAAGACGACATGACGCAACAGACCATCATGAGTTGCCTCATCGTACGGCATAATTTCAAATTCACATGCGATTTGCTTCACTTCTGTAATAATATCATCTGCTATTTGTGTTTGAATTAGACAACTTGGCATGTCGATAATTTCATGACTTCGGCTTTTATAAAATCCTGCTACTATTTCACCATTTTCATCAAGACCAAAAGGAACTTGCGTTTTATTGCGGTAACGCCATGGGTCGTCCATTCCTATGACATCAAGGACTGGCGGCATCTCGATTTTAGCAAATTTTTGCATATTGCGAATTACGATACTTTTTTTAAATTCAAGTTGCGATGAATAAGTCATATGCTGAATTTGACAACCTCCGCACGTTTCAAATAATGAACATGGCGGGCAAGTTCTATGATCTGTCAGCTTAATTTTATCAATTGCGTGAGCATGAGCATAGTTTTTTTTTGCATTTGTTATTCGTGCCACTACTCGTTCATTTGGTAGTGCATCTTTGATAAATACTAAAAAACCATCAATGCGAGCAATTCCTAGACCGTCGTGTGATAAATCTGTGACTATTACGTCATATAATTGACCAACTTTTATCAATATCTCTTTTGTCATTCCATTCACCTACTACTAAAACAGCAAAAAGCAGACTTTACGTCCGCCCGTTTTTATATTTTAAGGACTCCAAATTATCCGATTATGGTCGTTACTCCAAGCACCCCAGTTCGGAAATTCCGAAATACGCGATTGCTCGATTTGTAAACTGTATGGATACCAAGGCATATAGACTTCTTCAGCATCCTCATCAACTTCTTCATCGTCTAGGTTTATCGTAAAAATTTCAATCGCATTTAAACGGTCACGTAATTCTCTTAGACCTGATTCACCAACTACCTCAAGAATTGAGGCATTAAGAAAGCGATTAATATTCCCATATGCACGATCAAAATTAGCTTGACTTGGATAACGTTCTGCATGAGCTAATGTTCGCTCGGCAAAACCAGCGTTGTATTCGTGGACATGACGAACCACAGCCACTTGATTGTCGTACAAAACACCACCAACGACAACACCACGTTCATCACGTTCGGCAATCACGCCTTCAAAAAGAACAATCTGTAGATTGTACTGAAGGGCAACACCATCAGTTATTTCAATAAAATACTCAATAATTTCCCGACCATCACGTCGTGCATAACTAGGCGAGGAATCACCGAATACATGAACAATTATATAAATTACTGGTCCACCAGTCCAAACAATCTCGACATAATCAACATTATCAAGCGTTGCGCCAAATTCCTCAACCTCACGCATCCAAAAATCTTCCATATATTCAATATCTGACATGCGATAACCAAGTGGTGCTTGTCCAGCTTGGCGCGTTGGTGTTAATACGAGCAAGTCAAAAACATGCCACACAAAGAAACTCGTTACCGCAATCATAATCAATGCATAAATATGACGAAAGCGTAAATTTAATTTTTTAAACTTAAAAGTTGCTCTATTTTTTTCCATTGTAAATCACCTTGTTTTATTATACCACATATTGAGAATAATTAACAATAATTTCAAGTTGTTTTAGTAAAACATGCTTAATTATTTCCCTTTTAGTTCAATAATCACATCACGTAGACTCGCTGCCGTCTCAAAATCAAGAGCTTTAGCGGCTTCGTTCATCTCGGTTTCGAGCCTGACGATTAACTGCTGTTTCTCACTTTTAGACATTTTTTTGTTCGACTTCTTGTTCGTGACTTCCGCTTCTTCGGTGGCTCTAATTGCATCACGAATATCCTTTTTAATCGTTTTTGGTGTGATACCGTGTCGCTCATTAAACTCGCTCTGAATTTGACGACGACGGTCGGTTTCATCGATGGCTTTCGCCATCGAGTTGGTAATTTTGTCTGCGAACAAAATTACGCGACCATCAGCATTTCTGGCTGCTCGACCAATCGTCTGGATTAACGATCGCTCACTACGTAAAAAACCCTCTTTATCAGCATCAAGAATTGCTACTAATGAAACCTCTGGAATGTCGAGCCCTTCTCGAAGAAGATTAATCCCGACTAAAACGTCGTAAACACCAGCTCTTAAATCCCTGATAATTTCAATCCGTTCAAGTGTTTTGACCTCTGAGTGCAGGTATGCGACTTTAATCCCCGCATCCTTAAGGTAGTTGGTTAATTCTTCCGACATTTTAATTGTTAAAGTCGTTACTAAAACACGTTCGTCTTGCCCGATACGCGCATGAATTTCTTCGAGGAGTTTGTCAATTTGACCCTCTGATTTATGGATTTCAATCATCGGATCGATCAGTCCCGTCGGACGAATAATCTGTTGGGTTACGTGGGAAGTGCGCTCAAGTTCATAGTCACCTGGCGTCGCCGATACATAAATCGCTTGGTCGATTTTCTCCTCAAATTCTTCGAAACGCAACGGGCGATTATCAAGTGCCGATGGTAACCGGAACCCATGATTAACAAGGGTTTCTTTACGGGCACGGTCGCCATTATACATCCCCCGTACCTGCGGTAGCATGACGTGGGATTCGTCGGCAACCAGTAACCAATCATCTTCGAAGAAATCGAGTAGACAGTAAGGTGTCATGCCTGCTTCTCTGAGCGATAATGGACCCGAATAATTTTCAACTCCCGAACAAAAGCCCATTTCCGCGAGCATTTCTAAGTCGTAACGAGTCCGTTGTTCAATCCGTTGTGCTTCGATTAACTTCCCTTCTGCTTGGAATTTTGCAACTTGGAGTTCCATTTCAGTTTCAATATTTTTCATTGCAATTCTGAGTTTTTCTTCTCCTGTTACGAAATGGGACGCTGGAAAAATGGTAACATGTTTTCGTTCACCAGTGACCGCCCCTGTAATAGTATCAATCTCGCGAATTCGGTCGATTTCATCGCCAAAAAACTCCACTCTAATTGCCGACCGTTCCTGTCCAACTGGATAAATTTCAACAACATCACCACGAACACGGAACGTTCCCCGCGAAAAATCAATATCATTACGGTTATACTGAATCCTAATCAGTTCATTTAACAAAACATTTCTTTCTAATTCCTGCCTGACTCGTAGCGATACACGCATTTCTTTGTATTCCTGGGGATCCCCGATTCCGTAAATACACGAAACTGATGCGACAACAATCGTATCACGACGTTCTAAAAGTGAAGCTGTTGCTGAATGTCGTAGTTTATCAATTTCATCGTTAACCGATGAATCCTTTTCGATAAACGTATCCGATGACGGAACATAAGCTTCTGGCTGATAATAGTCGTAATAACTAACAAAATACTCAACCGCATTATGCGGAAAAAATTCCTTTAACTCGCTATAAAGCTGACCCGCGAGCGTTTTATTATGCGCCAAAACAAGCGTTGGTTTCTGAACTTCCTGAATTACATTCGCAATCGTAAAAGTCTTCCCCGTCCCTGTTGCCCCAAGCAGAACCTGCTCCTTGACACCATAACTCAAGTTATCTGCTAATTCCTTGATTGCTTTCGGCTGGTCGCCTGATGGAACATAACCAGAAACTACCTTAAATAAATTATCTTGCATATCAAAACACCTCAGAAATGACTTAGACCCCATTAAAAGGTAATTGTTTTATACTAATTCCTGTTTGAAATGAGTTATTATTTGGCAGCAATTTGCGAGTTATATAAGAGGAGGAAAATCGTGGCTTACCCAAGCGAGGGGGGATTAAGTCAACGAAGTACAACTTGTAAAAGCAAACAAATAAGACTTATTTTCGTTCATAATTAGTATTAGTAGTTTTGAAAGATCAAAACTACTCCCAAACCCAGTAAATCGTAATCATGTTCAGATTTTCCTTTGACCTGAAACGAAAATGAATTCGGTTTAGTCCCAATTCACGTGCTCGTGGCTCAACCGCTTCAAAGACTAGTTGTTCTAGTAATAACGACCTTGCAATTTCAAATAATTCAACATTTGCAAATTTAAATGTCGTAGAAATCTGATCAGCTTCGATACTTGCCCGAAGTGCTGTTAAAAGTTCTGTTTCATTAACCACTTCGTAAAACATACCATTAACAACAAAAAAGTTGTTTCGTAAGGAGGTCGCCGCTGGTATCACAATCCCATCGCGGATCTGATGGGTTGTTGCTAATAGGTCGTCATTAATCAAAAAATAATCGTATAAAATGGAAATTTGCGATACTTCCGCACTGTCTTCATTGAAGCTTGGAATCCCCCAAGTGACGTCTAGGTGATAGTATTCCCCATCGAGGCGCACTAAATTCCAAGCGTGGGGCATTGATCCATCATGACCATAAACAAAAGCATCACCGACGACATAGGTAGCAAAAATTCCAAGTCGATTAAGTAATAACTGTGCAGCTTTAGAAATTCCTGCACAAACCGATTCACCATGAACAAAGACACTAACGATATTTTGATGGTCGGGAGCATCAAGATTGTAGGAAGTCGTCAAAATGATGTATTCATAAACCGCAAGCACCAGTTCAAAATCAGACATTTCGTCATCAACGGTTGCCAAAAAAGCATTAATCCGTTCATCAATGGCTAGTTGCATCGCTAGTTTTGTATCACCAAGATGAATATATTTTGGCATGAAGTTGATATAGTTCTGTTCAATAATCTGGGTGATTAGTTGTGCGTTCGCCCCACCAGTCGCCCAAAAAATCTCTGGATAGTCCCAGAAAATGCGCTCAAAAATATCGGTTACCAACTCGAGATCATCAGTATATAACCTAATTGAAGGCATTGCAACCATCAGTCCATCTCGTAAAGTTCGGTAAATTTCTCGCTCTGCCGCGTTTAATTGGTTGTAGAAAAATCGAAAATTCGCACTTGGCTCACGTTCTATGACATTTTCATTACTAGCATCTTCGACTGGATTTTCAATCAGTGGTGAAAAAGATCCCTCATTTCTTGAAATGAAATCAGGGACATCAGTTAAAAACCAGAAAAATCCGGCTACCACTAGACTTAATCCTAAAGCAATCAGCTTTTTCAAAATAATCTACTCCGCCACTGTCTAAGGTGAATGCTAACAACTTCACTTACATAAGCGAGTTATTAGAAACAACCTTGATAATTTCCACAACAAGTTCTGCGAGTTTTGTTAATTCAGAAATTGGCATTTTTTCGTCTTTTGAGTGGATGTCTAAATATCCGCATCCTAAGTTTGCCGTTGGAATGCCCGCAATTGTAAAGATATTCGCGTCACTACCACCACCTGTTGCCGCTAATAATGGTTCTCGACCAATGTTAGTTACTGCTTGTTTTGCCACTTGAATTACTGGATCGGTTGCTGCTAATTTGTATCCAACACGTTCATAAGACACTTCGATATCCACTGTGCAACCACGCGTCAAGGCTGCGACTTCAAGCGCTTCGCTCATTTTTGCCATTTGATTTTCTAACTTCGAGAAAGTGATAGCTCTTGCTTCACCAATGATTTCCACTAAATCGCAGACAATATTGGTTCGTTCACCACCATTAATAATCCCAATGTTAGCAGTGAGTTCTTCGTCAAGTCGTCCAAGTGGCATATTCGTAATTGCTCTTGCTGCAACCTCGATTGCTGAAACACCTAATTCTGGCGCAACCCCTGCGTGTGCAGCAATCCCGTGTACTTTCGCTTTCAGTTTCGCGTGGTCTGGACTCGCAACGATAATCTCGCCAACTGGTCCACCACTATCTAACGCAAACCCATACTTCGCTGAAAGAACAGTTTTGTCAACCGCATTTGCACCAATCAGTCCGATTTCTTCGCCAGCAGTCAAAACAAATTCGACTTTACCATGCGGAATATTTTGCTCCTTAATTTGCTTAATCCCTTCCAGCAATGCCGCAATACCTGTCTTGTCATCCGCACCCAAAATCGTTGTCTTGTCCGTCTCGATAATATCACCATTAATCACTGGCTTCACCCCATTCCCAGGCGTCACCGTATCAAAATGACAACTAAACAAAATTGGATCCACATCGATTCCACCGTCCATTGTCGCAATCAAATTCCCAGAACCTAATCCTGTTTTTTCTTTTGAATCATCCTCGACAACCGTTAAACCTAGACTTTCAAGTTTCGCTTTCAAAACCGCCGCAATTTCCGACTCATTCCCCGACTCCGAATCAATTTGTACTAACTCCAAAAATTCATTAACTAACCGATCTTTATTTACCATCCAAAAAACTCCTTTCCTAACCTGTGAAAATATTAAACATAAACAAAAATGCAAAACACCTATAAACTTGTTGTTTTACGAGTAATTACAAAGTAATTTTCGTGAAATAACAAATATAACAGACGGTAGCCGCCGCAAGGGTAAAAGCGTAGATGAAGTGCCAAAGTAAAAATTGCTTAAGAGCGTAAAACTAAGCTTACTTACCAAAACTCTTCATCATCTTCCCAACATAATCCCCTACCAGCTGCACTTTCAACCGCTCATTTGCTTTCATATACTCATATAGCACACTTGCAAACGGATAATCCTCCGACAAATCGGTATAGGTCTTGCCAGCCAACTCAGTCAAATACTTCTTCAGCGCCATTTTTAAACACACTTCCACATAACCGATAATACCCTTGAAAGACTTCGATAACGGGTGTGCTTTATGTTCCGCTTTTAACGTCACTGTCGGTTTCAATCCCTTACAAAACTTCCGATAATCATTCACCTGTACCGCATATTCAACTATCTGCGCAAACAACTCATTCGCCGAAATCATTGGCGAAATGATACTACATGAACGAAGCACTGGTTGATATTCATTTCCGCTATAAGTTAATAAATACCACTGGTCAGTTGTTGGCAATCGTTTGTCCACCACCCAGCCATTGATTAACTCGATAATATTCAAACGACCAAGCTCAGTCTCGTATTCGATGATACACTCTTTTAAATCGGGCAAACACTCTTCCAACCAGAATTTCTTGAACTCCAATCTTTCCAAATCATGAACAATCGTTTTAATCAAGGGCATCATCCGTAAAAATTCACCCGTAACAAACTTCTTCAACGCTGGCGTTGCATTTTTATAAACTTTTGACCGCTTAAACGAAACCGCTAAATTTTTATGATTATCAAACAAATCGGTGCTTTTCCATGTGTGTAATTCTGGATTTGTGATGAGCATAGCAACTATATTGTGAATGCTGTCTGGCGAACTCATGTAAATATTATGCAACTTCGCCAACTGCTGATCGCTGACCGTCCCAAGCATCGGCATAAAACGACTAACTTCATCATCATAAAGGCGGCACTTTTCACGGTTTAACATACACTCGATGTAGAATAATACATCGAGCGTGTAAGAAATTTCAAAGTTAACTATACTCATAATTGACTCCTTGTGCTAGTAATTATCTGTTATCAATATCTTCAGGGTTCAAGTCGTGGTTCATCAGACGATAATTTGCCATTTCTTCGTATTTCGTTCCTGGTCGACCATAATTCGCATACGGGTCAATCGAAATCCCACCGCGTGGGGTGAATTTACCCCAGACTTCTAAATAGCGCGGGTTCATCAACTTAACAAGGTCTTTCATGATGATATTAATACAATCCTCGTGAAAATCGCCCTGATTACGAAAACTAAACAAATACAGCTTCAATGACTTACTCTCGACCATTTTGATCTCAGGGATATAAGAAATATAAATTTTCGCAAAATCTGGCTGTCCCGTAATCGGACAAAGACTTGTAAACTCTGGACAGTTAAATTTCACAAAATAATCGTTATCTGGATGTTTATTGTCAAACGTCTCAAGCATTTCTGGACTATAAGTCATCGGATACTTTACACCCTGATTTCCAAGTAACGTCAAATCTTCTAATTCATTTTCATTGCGACCTACCATAAATTTTCCACCTTTTCCTTTTAAAATCGTATTTTACAAGTATACCAAACCGATAGAAAAAGTGCAACAATATTATGTCACACTTTTACTAAAACAATCTTTTTTTGTAGCTACATACTTTCAAACTAATGTAAATGTCTTAATGCAAATGTCATGGTTTCCATATTGTTCATTCTTCGCAAGGAAGTTGAACCATTCAATGGATGGATCAAGTTGTCGGTTTTGACCAGCGATTCACTTCGTTCATTTTGGTCAGACGTGCAAATTTGCATTAGTCTGAAATACCAGTGTCGCTACAGGTGAACCGCTAATACTCATAAATAAATCCTCTTAACCGTGTCTGATTATCTAATACAACGTTACGACTTACTGGCACAGTAATTGGATTACCAATATCATCAAATACACGCGAACTACCTTCTACTACGACTGATACTTCGTAAACTTCCGCGAATTCGGTCATGGTCATTACGAGTTGCTTGATAACTTGTGACGAAACTTGTGTCTGCTCCAAGTCAAAGAAAAGCTCAGCACAGAAATTCAGCGTCATAATACCATTTTCGAGTTTCGGTTGCTCTAAAAGGGTTGCTCGGTGGTTAAATACACTAATATAATTTTCACCTATTGCCCCTCGTACCAATGAAGCAACAGCATATTCAAACGGGTCGACTCCAGTCGCTACTAATCGCGTTACTGGGACTAATAACGAATCGCTGTCGTTTGTAAAAAAATAAAGTAGCATCATCTGCGTATCAATTGCCCTTGGTGCTGCAACTTCAACGTTGATCCCCATTGCTCGTGTCAAACCCCGACCAACGTCAAGCGGAGTGTGAAAATTATTTACCGATTCACCGTCAATTTCAAAACGAACTCGATTGATATTTTCCAGTTCAGTTAGACTCCACACCAATGACGTCAGCAAATCCTGTTCTACTGAAGTTCTAAAATATGTAAATGATTCTGATAAATTCAAAGTTAAAATATCGCGATCAACTGTATAGTCACGGAGCACTGCACTGGCAGGAATTAGACCATGGGCGCTTGCGTGAGGCACATCTGCTCCAACTTGTAGCGTCGCAAAAACAGCGGCTACCGAACTATGACTTTCAGTTGTAACCATTTCAACTTCCGTTTTAACCAAATGCCCTGAATCATGCATCAAATAAACCGTATAAATAACTTCCCCATTGACGGTAGCCGCTTCGGTATAAGATCCCCCCATACTACCTACCATATTCGTTAAATTACGATCTAGATCATTACCATCATCAAGCCGCGTTGGCGCTGCGACAAAATAAACCCCGACCATCAATAAACACATTACGGCGACCTGCTTTTTGCTGATTGTCTTCAACCATTCCAACTTTCCTAATTTCATAACCAATTCCCCCGTTACTTTTTAATATTAATTCGTGCTTGAGCAGTTCAAATAAAATTTAGCGATTTTTAACCTAGACAAGAAAGCGAAGACGGAGGTACACAGATGTACCTCAGGATGAGCTGACGAAAATAATGGATTTCAGAGAATGTTCAGATGTGAATTAATATCATAATTACTAAAACTATATGAAAAAAGTTGATGCATTAGAACACACCAACTTTCATATTTATGAAATTTCTAACGGATATCTCGATTCCCCATCGTGGTCATCTCTGCAAGTGCATCAATAATTCGTTGTGAAACTGGTCCACCAGCAATTTCTGTCCTTACATAAGCTTCTTCGATTAAGAAAAAATCATCGGCAAATTCGGTTGTAAAACCAGGATGCATTCGCGGCGTCCCTTTATCAGAAAAATATTTCATAAAAATCACCTCGGAATTATTTTACCCAGGCGACCTTTAGTTATTCATTTGGGATAATCAAACATGCGATAATATACGCAAATAATCCAATTTCAACTGCAAAAAACAAAGCCACCCAAATCAACCGAAAAATTACTGGATCAACATTAAAATACTGTCCAAGTCCACCACATAAACCAGCTAACCGACGATTAGTTCTACTTCTTGTCAATTGTTTTGCCATATTAATTACCACCTTATTTAAGTATTTCTTTCATCAAATCAAACTGTTCACCCGCTGTCAACACTTTCCCCGATAAATAAAACGTTACGCTAGGATTTTCACTCTCACTGGTCACAAATTCTTTAATTCTTTTTGTTGTTCCGACCGCCCCATCGAGAATCACCACATCATCAGGGAAAAGTTCGGCAAAATACTCCTTAAATAACGGAAAATGCGTGCATCCTAACACGACGCTCCCGTATGCTGCGGGGCTAAATTCAGCCAGTCGTTCTTGTAAATATGGAAAAACCGTGTTGCGACTGAAATTACCAGTTTCAGCAAAGGTAACGAGCTCGGTAAGAGCGGCATAATCGACTGTGTCGATGGCATCAAGTGTATCAATTAAATTTCGAAATTTCGGTTGTTTTAATGTCAATTCAGTTGCTGTTACTAAAACACGCTTGTTGCCCGCTACAGCAAGCGCTGGCTTAATCGCGGGTTCCATTCCAATAATCGGAATGTTATATTTCGCCCGCAAGCCCATTGCCGCTGCTGAGGTCGCCGTATTACAAGCAAGTACAATAATTTCCGCCCCACGCCGAATCAAATTATCAACTACATGCACCGTCAAATCATAAACCGCCGCTGGCGGTTTATCCCCATACGGCGCATGGAGCGAATCCGCATAATATAAATACTCATGATTGGGAAGTTGCAGCAAACATTCTTTCAGCACCGTCAACCCACCAATCCCTGAATCCATAATTCCAATTTTCATAAAACATCTACTCATTTCATTCTGGTACTCCACGATTACCAAAAATAAAACTAGTTGTTTTGCGATAATTACGCAATAATTATTGTGAAACAACTAGTCCAGCAAGCGGTAGTGCGCAAGAATCGGAGCGTGAAACTAAGCCAACCGAAAAATACGCTAGCGTGAGTAATTTAAGTATACCAAAACAAAGGAATTTTATCAACTGCTGATAAATTTACTTAGCTAGGATAGCAAAACATCAAAAAATCGTTATTTTTCAAAAAAATTGATGCACTTTCACTCAAAAACCACAAAAAATTGATGTTTTCAATTCGGTGTAAATTAAAAGTTGTCCTTTTTTAACAAAATGGTCAATTTTGGACAACTTTTCCAGTGAAAATGAGTTTTGAGGAATGAAAATGACAGTTTTTATAATTTTCGACCTTGTTCCAACCCAAACGACATCTACGAGTGGTTGAAAAAAGAAAAAAGTTGTCCTTTTGGGCGCTAAAACACCATTTTGAGACAACTTCTAACTAAAGAATAAGCTTACGAAGAATGCCGCCAAGATGAACGAGATAATATCAACAATAATTCCCAATTTTAACGCGTGGCGCATGTTGCGAATACCAACAGCAGCAAGGTAAATGGTGATAATGTAAATCGTTGTATCGCTACTCGCTTGCATCACCGAAGCCAGGCGACCGATGAGGGAGTCAGGACCATGGACTTGAATTAACTCGCTAGCAAAGCTAAGCGAAGCTGACCCAGATAGCGGTCGTAAAATAATTAGTGGCAAAGTCGCGGCTTCAATCCCGAAAAAACCAAGAACTGGTGCGGCTAGTTCTGATAAAGTTTCAACGACGCCCGATGCGAGAAAAACCTTGGTACCGACAATCATTCCGACGAGATTTGGGACAATTGATTTTACCGCTTGAATACCGTCTTTTGCCCCATCGACGAAATCATCGAAAGCGGCGGTCTTGTTCCAAAAAGCCATCCCGAAAGCCAACAACAGGAAAACTGGTACAATATAAATCCCGATATTCATTATTTACGTCCTCCATTTCCAGAAGACTGGACTTTCTTTAAGCGACTCCAAACACTGTGAATCGCTAGTCCGATAATCAAGCTAATTGATGCCGTCAAGATAATCGGTGCGTAAACATCGGTCGGATTAACCGCATTAAAAGTTGAACGTAATGTAATAATGGTCGTTGGAATCAGCGCTAATCCCGCCGTATTAACTACAAGGAGCGTACACATTTCAAACGATGGTTGCTTTTTGTCTGGATTTGTTTCTTGTAAAGCGTGAATCGCCTTAATCCCCGCCCCAGTTGCCACACTCGAAAGCCCCAACAAATTACTAATCATATTGGTTGTCAAATATTTTTGCGCTTGGTGGTCTTTCGCAAGTCGTGGATATAAAATCTTATTAATTGGTTGTAAAAGGAAAGCCAAAAAGTCCAACATTTTCGCCTTATTTGCCACTTGTAAAATCCCGGTCCAGAAAATCAAAATTCCAGCGAGACTAAAAACGAGCGTTACCGCTGCTGAAGCCCCAGAAATCACCGCTTGATTTACATCCGCAATCCGCCCTGAAAAAAAACTATACGCAATCCCGATAATAAACAGTGCCATCCAAATTTTATGAATCATAAAAACCACTCCTAATTCTGATTTTACAGTTTATGCGAGTGGTCTTGAAAAAATTATTTTTTTGACAGCTTACCGTTGAGTATCAATCCTAATAGCGTTACCAAAACAAAGACAATCAAGAAATGTACAACTGCCCATCTTTGAACGTAAAAAATGGCAAAAATACAAAAAGTCGCTCCAAGAATTGCCACGAGTGGCGAGATCAATCGTTTAAAAATCCCGAGTTGCTTTTCTTTGATAATCATCATTACGAAAATCGGGATCAGCAACCCCATAAAACTCACTGGCACAAGACTCGGAGCGTCAAAGCGAAAATTTGGTAATTCTGGTGCCAGATTCGCCCCGAAAATCATCATCCAAATCCCAGTACAAACAAGCATCAAAATCATTGAATTCGCTGGCATCAACGTTTCACGGTCAACCGAAGCAAGCATCTCCTGTGCAGGACCCTGCTTACGCACTGCTAAGTTATAAAACATTCGTCCGCCACTGGCAATGAGTCCATTGAGCGTTCCCAAACACGAGATTATAATAAACACAAACAACACCGTGCCGCCAACTTCACTGAAAATATTAGTAAAACCATACATCACCCCTGCTCCACTCGTCAACTGCTCTACTGGTGCCGCACTAAATAATCCAACGAAAAATGCAACATAAATCGCAATCACACTCACCATCCCCACCACGAGCGCAATCGGCAAATTCCGTTTCACATTAATAATTTCTTTCGAAACCGCCAAAACTGTATCCCAACCAAGATAAGCAAATGTTGTTGCCAAAAGCGCAATAAAAAACACATTTCCGGAGGCGGTTGGTACATAGTTCGTACCGATATTAGCAAGGCTCGTACCATTAGTAAGACCAACAGCCGTACCAACTATCCCCATGAGAATTAATGGTACAACCTTAATAAAAGTACACGAAATATGAAATTTTTCAGCAAGTTTCGGTGTCAAAGCATTCATCACAAAAATTGACACTAAATAAAAGAGTGCAAATAAATAAGTATGCGCGCTAAAAAACGGATCAACCCCTTCTAACCCAAGCAGCTCAATCGTAAATCGACCCGATACCCATGCGAGTACTCCAGTAATCGCTGGAAAAAAAATGAGGGTCATATACCAACCGAAAATATATGCGTACCTTTCACCAACCAACTTCTTCGCAAAACCGATTAAACCATCGACATCATCATGTTCAGTCGCAAGAATCGCTAGCGCCCACGTTAGTGATAAAGTAATCAATCCACTAACGACCCACGCAGCAATCCCAATCCACATATTACCACCAATTGCTGCAAAAATCGTATCATTACGGAAGAAGATACCACTACCGATGACCGTACCAACGACCAAACAAATCGACATTAACAATCCATACCTACGTTTTAATTTTGTTACCATGATAACCGCCACCTTTGTTTTTAGTCAATGAGTTCGCAATTCATTACGATTACCTAGTCAAGGAAACTTTGCAAACTTATAAGCGATTATGCAAGCCTGCCTTGATGAGTTTACAAATCTTAGGCAGACTATATACGACAAGGATTTAGCAAGTTTTCGAGCTATTAGTCCCCACCGAGTTCCTATTGACCAGAATTTTTAATATAATACCATCTACCAAAAAGTTATGCAAGGAAAATGTTTTGGTAAACGTATTCTCGCAATAAAAAATTCTTTCATAATAAAAAGACCTGCACGAGGCAAGTCTTCAACTCGTTATGACAGCGGATTCTTACAATTCGCATTCTATAGCTACACAATTCACTTCGTGAATTAGATAATTCACAGAATTATCCAAACACGACATGAAAAACGTTGTTCGCCCTAAAGCTGGATCCAAGTATAACCTTGCAATACTGTTTTGTCTTACAGATCACACAGTTTGGGTCATGCTTTGTTATACGTACATGTCTTCGCCGCCGCCATATCCATCGTCTGAAGTTGGCATTGACATTCGCTCAGCTTGTCCGCCACCGCAGTTACCGCCACTTTCGCGACACCAGTCTGGATTGCGTCGACCATGCTCATGATGGCTATGCTCTTGTGTAAATTTACGCTTAACTACATACTCATGGTGACGGTGATGGTGATTTTTCTGATGGAATACTACTGGAACGATATGGCGCACCCGCTTATGATGATGTTGCTCTGAACAACAATGAACAGTTGGTTCAATGATAGTTTCCACGCATCCATCCCCCATTGTTGGACCTTGATTGCAACCGCAGTTACATGGACGACACCTTTGACAATTTCTCATATATTACCTCTCCTTGTTTTATTTTTATATTGTGCTACAATGTATCATACGCAAATGTTCTGTTTTAGTAATGGCATACGCCAAGGAATTAAAAATTCTTTAAAATTTTGTTTGACAATTTTGTAGAAAGCAGTTATGATTATTTTAGTGAATATTATAGACATTTTTTTGGAGGTAACAAAATAATGACCCCTTATTTAATTTTGTTTGATATAGATGAAACTTTATATGCCAATGACAAAAAGCAAATTCCTAAGAGTACACTAATTGCACTTGATCGTCTGCACAAAGCTGGTCATACTTTAGCAGTAGCAACTGGTCGTACCCCTTCTGAGATGGTTGAGGCGGTTAAGGAATTGCCGTTTGATTTTTTTATTCTAGCCAACGGGCAAATCGTATTTAGAAACGACGAAGTCATCTATGAAAATCCAATTGATAAAACCATTATTAACGACCTCTTGGCGGCGGCTAGTTCTGCTGGAATTCAGTTAGGTTTTAATTCAGCAACCCATTCTTCGGTGACCGGGTTAACCCCCTCTCTTGAGACTGCTTTTGCGAAATATTATACGAGTATGCCGCAGATTGCTCCGAATGCTGATGAGCATGAATCCGTGTATCAAATCTGGTATTTATCGGAAGATATTACCGAAATTAGCGAGCAATTTGCTGGACGATTAAAATTTTTACCGTGGCTCACAAATGGTGCTGATGTTGTTCCTTTTGGCGTTTCAAAAGCAGTTGGTTTAACTGAGGCACTGGCAGTCCTTGAGGATGTAAATCCGCCGAAAATCATATTTTTCGGTGATGGGTTTAATGATTTAGAATTAATGGAGATGGCTGATTTAGGAATTGCTATGGGTAATGCAGTCCAACCATTAAAAGCGGTCGCAGACTTTGTGACAAAAAATATCGAAAACGATGGTATTTATTATGCTTGTGAACAGTTAGGGTTGTTTGAGACTCCTGTTGAAATACAAATTACAGAATTGATGGACTTGATTGCAACAGAGCCTGATGTTCTTTCACATTATTTGGATTTAAAGGCGTTATATTCTGGTTATACACGTGAATCTGTAAAAGGAGTTCAAATCTTGAAAGATGCGTTGGCATATTTTCCTGATGACGTTTTATTATTGATTGAATTAGCAGCAACTTATGAGTTCGAGCTTAACGACTCAGTCAATGCAAAAAAATACTATGAGCGGGTGCTAAAAACTGATCCTAAGCACCACTTAGCTCTTGATGCACTCGTAGCTTTATCAGAACGAAGTATTTACCAATAATAGTGAATACTTTTTTTATTTTGGTACAACATAATGGTAATAGTAAACCTATGTACGACTGGTTATTTTATGATTAAATATCGTTTTAGACTTCGATTCGACCATTTGTTGGGTTTACTCTCAGAGTAAATGCCGCTAAGGCTTACTGGGCTAATTATTTTAGTAGTAACTAAAAGACGTCACTACTAAAACAATCAACGTTTAAGGGTTTGTCAGGTGCTAATGGGGTGATTTTATGGAAACTACTAAAATAAAAGAGCCAATTTACATGAAATGGTGGGTTTGGATTGTGATTTTTTTGGTGGTAGCAGTGATTATTAACTACACAGCAGATATTATCGAAGATTACACATCAATCCCTGAACCATCAGAAATTGAAGTTATTCCCTATCGTGTTGAATTCGCCGAAGAAGTGACACCAGTATTAGCCAATTACAATACCCCTACTACTTTTTTAATCGGTACCGATTTTCCTGCTGGTGAATATTTTGTGATGACTAACAATGGCACCCTCGGTTATGTTTTATTAACCCGCAGTCGTAACTTAGAAGCGACCGAGATCATTTGGCAAAAGCATTTTGCCAACCACACAATTATCAATTTAATTGATGGTCAGTATCTCACAACCAAAAATGCCACGTTGATTCCCATTGAAAATGCCATCGTACCAAACTTCAACGACGGTATTCTTAGTGCTGGAACTTATCGCGTCGGCATTGATATCCCACCTGGTGTTTATACAATCTTTCCAATAGAAACCAAAACAGGCTTTTTTTCAACCGCTAGTAGCAGTCATCATCTTGATGCGCATATTATTCAAAGCCGGAACTTCAGTGAACCGATTACCATTGCGCTTAATATCGGTGACTACATTACTTTTATCAGGGCAGAAATTAGGAAGTAAAAAGCAAGCCATACGGCCTGCTTTTTACTATTTTTCATTTCTTGGAGTTTCACTCACAACCTCAAACATTCGGTCAGCATCTTCTTTTTTAGTTGAATCTAACAACGCTAGAACACGAACTACTAGTGTTCTGGTCGCATAATATAAGGCGATTTCGTCACCAACAAATAAGGTTGTACTTGATTTCGCAATTTTACCATTAACAGCGATTTTTCCAGCATCAGACACCTCTTTTGCAGTCTGTCGTCGTTTAATAATTCGTGATACTTTTAAGAATTTATCGAGTCTCATTCGTGGTTCATTCCTTTCGTTTTGGAAGTATTCTTCTTCCTGTTTTTCTTCATAGAATGGTTCTGGTTGCACCGATTGTTGCCAATGACCCTGCCCCGCATTATGATCAGCCATACTAATAACATTTGGTGGTTGTTGCTTTGGCTTATTTTGCATTAATGATTCAATGCGACGTTGCCTAGCAATTTCTGCTTCTTGTAACAGCAGTTCTTCTTGTTGTTTACGCGTTTGGTGGCGCCTTCGTTGTTTTGCTAACTTTTCGATTTGTTCTTGACGGCGTTCTTGTTCAGTACGGAACATATGTCTCATTACTTTGAATAGACCAATAAAAATTACCATAATCAGTCCATAAATTATAGTTCCGATTATTGCTGTGGTAATTACAATTAAAAAATCACCACTACGATAACCAGTATAGAGATTCATAAGTAATGGTTGAAAGTAGCGAATACCTAACCACATTATAAATGTTGCAATTCCAATTCCAGATAGCGTCGCAACCAATCTGGCAGTAATTAAATGTCTTGCGCCACGGAGCATAATTACCAACATAATACTCAAACTCAAACCTGAACTAATTGCTGCTCCCGCAATACTAAAACGACTAACAAGTGGAACAGTTAAAATTATTTTTGCTAAAATCCCGACTAAAAAGGAAGCTTGTACATATGATTGTTTTTCTTCCCTCGACAATGTGGCAGTCAAAAGTACAACTGCGGAGTAAAGGATTACCTGTAAAACCAAGATTTGTAACGTACTAGTTCCTAACTGATTACCAAATAGTAAACGGTTAAAAATCGGCATTAATTGGATCAAACCAACGGTTCCAGGAACTGCTAAGCCCATAATGAAGAATATGCCTACTGTAAATGATAATCTTTTTGCTTTGATAGTTTCGGATTTTTCAAATTGTGACATACTCAAGGCAACAAGGCTACTGACGAAAAATGTCCCTGCTTGGATAATTGGCAATCCACGTTCAAGCACCCCAGTTGACAACATCGAACCAGCTTGTGGCTGACTAGTAATCAAGGTATTGAATACGAGGAAACTGTCAATCATATTGAAAATAATGAGAATTCCCGAACTAAGAGCCAAAAATAAGGTTCGTTGTGAAAAATTATATTTAGTAGTGACGATGCGAAATGTTTGTGCATCATCGACTGGTTGTAACCAATATAAATAAATCAACGTAATAACCGGTGAAATCAGTGACACCATGAAAGCCAATTCGGCAATTCGATAATAACTGTTAACGGTTGGATCAAGGTCAACTAAAAATATAACTGCAAGAATCGCAAAAACTCGTGTAACTTGTTCAATGATAATCGAGTACCCCATTTTACCAATCGTATCTGGTCGTGATTGAAGCACACCACGCAAATACGCGATTAATGGTAACGACAGAAAATGAACCCCAGCAACTCGGATAACAGGTGCAAGTCGAATATCCCCCATTATTTGTGCAATTTGGCGATTTCCAAGGAAAAGAATTGCGAAAGCAACCAAGGAGAAAATCCACATTGACCGTTTTAGCTTGTCTTTTAACACTGGAACATAATTATTTTCAACGAGTAAACTACCAATAACAGTCGGCATTGCAAAACCAGTTAAAACCATAAGCAAACCAATAAACGGATATACTTGTTGGAAAACGTAAAAACCCGCATCGCCCAAACGGTTTTGATACGGTATCTTATACGCTATACTCAAAATCTTCTTAACAAGCATTAGCCCCGTGAGCAACACTGCATTTTTCTTGATTGATGTTTCCATTTGAAATTACTCCATAATGCCATAGACAACCCAACAAAACGGTGACTGTTTGGCGTTGATTTGTTTACAAATCAAGGTCAAATAATTACCCAGCAACGCTTTTCTGTGAGAACCCAACGAAGTGGTTCGATACAAGGCATCAGCCACACAGATTAACGCCAAAAACAGCGTCTCCTGCCGTTACAAAACTGACACTTCGGTTTACGACTCCAACGTTGCCAAAAATTCCATAAACTCCATTGGCAATTTCGTTTCAAAACTCAAATATTCCCCTGTTACTGGATGATCAAAGCCTATTGTTTTGGCATGTAAAAACTGTCCAAAATCGGATTTATGCGTCTTACGTGGTCCGTATAATGGGTCACCGACAATTGGATGACCTATATAACGTAGATGGACACGAATTTGATGAGTGCGTCCCGTTTCGAGCCGACATTTTATTAATGTATATTCAGCAAAACGTTTTATTACTTCAAAATGAGTAACAGAATCTTTCCCATTACGGACGACTTCGTAACGAATCCGGTCTTTCGGGTCACGACCAATTGGCGCATCAATTTTCCCGAGTTCGTGATCAATTATTCCATGAACTAACGCAATATACTCACGCGTTACCGCTTTTATTTGCAGTTGCTCTGATAAAGAATCATGGGCTTGATCATTTTTGGCGACCATTAATAATCCAGAAGTATCCTTATCAATCCGATGGACAATCCCTGGTCGTTTTTCGCCATTAATCCCCGACAAATCTTTAATCGCATATAGCAAACCATTGACTAGTGTTCCCGATGAATGACCGAATGATGGATGCACAACCATCCCCGATGGTTTATTAACAACCGCAACACTCGGATCTTCATACACAATGTCAAGTTGCAAATCTTCAACGATAATTTCGAGTTCTTGCACCATTGGAATCGACACTTCGATAACGTTTGCGACTTGCGGTTTATATTTAGCTTTTTTGACTTCGCCATTAACGAGCACTAGTCCATCCCGTACCAATTCAGTGGCACGGGTTCGACTAATTTCGGGAATTTGGCTCGCAACTAAAGTATCTAAACGCTGATTTTCATGCTCAACGGTCGTAACAAATGTTTTTGTAATCATAAATATTTACCCTCTTAATTATGCTCCATATTAAAATATAATTCTTTTTTGCGACGACGATCGAGAATCAAAACGTCAACTGCCATTAAGATTGCACCGCAAACGAGTGCGATATCGGCAACGTTAAAAATTGGGAATGAATTCCCCCACCAGATGGTATGGATGAAGTCAATTACCTCTTGATATATGACACGATCAATAAAATTCCCGAGGGCGCCACCAAGAATCAGAGCGAGCGAAATCGCCAAAATCAGATCTTTTTTAAAATCGATTTTAATCAACCACAGGATAATTGCAATCACCGCAATCGCTGTAACCACGTAGAAAAACAGCATTTGTCCTTGGAGAATCCCGAACGCTGCCCCACTATTACGATGGTATGTGATATAAAGAAAATGGCTAATTACTCGGTTCGACTGCCCGAGTTCCATCGTTCTGGTAATCAATTGTTTTGTTAATTGGTCAGCTATCAAAACGACAATTGGAATTAACAAAATCAAAACATTTTTTATTTTTTGTGATATTTTCATAACATTCGACTCCTCCTGTCGCAAGTGTTTAAAAATTCATCGGTGATCAGAATGAAATCCCCTCTTGGCGATGGACAATAACTTCAAGTACACCCAGTTTACAAATTTTTATCCCAGCCGCATCAAACATTCTTTTTGATGCAGCTTTACTATTCTCATCAGCACCATTTTCGTGCATATAAATAATTTCCTTGATCCCAGCTTGAATAATATATTTTGCGCATTCATGACACGGAAAATTCGTTGTATAGATACGGCAACCATAAACACCGACATGCGTATTCAAAATCGCATTCTGCTCTGCATGAACGACATACGGATACTTCGTATCTAAAAAGTCACCGTCACGTTCCCATGGAAATTCTTTGTCGCTGACCCCAACTGGAAATCCGTTATAACCAACACCAACAATGTGATTACGCTCATTAACGATACACGCCCCAACTTTTGTCTTCGGGTCTTTACTACGTAAGCTTGACAAATTCGCCACCGACATGAAATATTCATCCCAAGTTAAATGGTTGCTCATTATAAATCACTCCAATTTTTATTCAACTACTTCGCGCAACTTTTCAAGACGCATTTCTAATAACCGCAAATAAAATTCTTTTTGAACATCTGGCATGACACCGATTACGCCATGAGCCTCAGGAATGCCATTGATTAATTCGGCAATTTTCTTCATATCGACTTGAGCCAAAAAGCGTATTACAGCTGCATAGCAATCTACATTTTGATTATCACTAATAAATTTAAATGGATTTATTATGCTGCCCTCATGTTCTATAGCAGAATATTTGTATACACAACGTGGTGCTTTATATGCATCGTCTTGCATTAAAACCTCATCAATTAACCTTACACTCATCTGCTTTAAGCTTCTTTTATTAAAGAAAGCATTCCCGTTATCATAAATCGGTGCAAGACTAAGCTCGCCAGACAAATTAATAATTTGATTAGAAGTTGTTTGAATTGTACCTTTCATCCATGGTTTAAATACCCCCCAATTCCCATTATTACGATCATTATTACCAATGAAAGCATCAATTACAAACATATCCCAAAACCTTTCCAAAGTTCCTTCTATTTTTTGCAAGGTTTTTTCGCCATTAATAGTTGCTAAAACCTCATCAAGAAATGTTTCCGAACCTGTACCAGAATATTTATCTAAATCCGTAGACATAAAACTATTTTTCAAATCATGAAACGGAATTAATCCAGCAAAAAACGCATCTGGAATTCGGGTAAAATCTTTACATGCTACTACTAATTTACCTTTTCGAACACCTAATAAAACCTCATGAACTGGGTGTCCCATTAATTCATATATTTTGGATCCCAAATACTCACTAAGCGGGCTTGTTGTATATGAAATTTGTGGATTAATCATGTCTCTTGTTATTTTAGGATATTTTATCATCCAAATCGAGTTGTCATGAATAATCGCTTCTTTTGCACCAGCATTCCCACCATAAAACACATCTTGTGCGATAAGTGTATCTTCAAAATTGTAAATTTTAGTTTCCATAACAAATCCTCCTTATTCACTTACAAAATTTAAATCATTATCAATAATCGCTTTAAATTCAGGCGAACAGCCATTATAATCAATAATAGCCATCCGATAATGAAGATCCGATTCCATGAACTGCTCTTTGAGATTGCCTTTTTCTCGCAAGCTTAATCGCTCGCCGTCTTTCTTGATAAATGCTAAATCCCTGCGACCACTTCCGCACAACGGTCACAAATTTCATCATTATTGACCGTTTCAACCACTTGCCAACATCTTGCACAAGTATGACCTTCGGCCTTTTTGATATCAAAGGCTAACTCCTCGCCGACAACTAAATCAAGCCCTGACAAAATGAAAATCTGACGTAGATTTGCGTCAACTGCGGTCAAAGCATCATAATCAGCTTGTGGTAAAGTAATCGTTGCATGAGCTTCGAATGACTTCCCAATGATTTTGGCTTCACGGGCTTCTTCTAACGCTTTTAAAAGCGCATTTCTGACCGCTAAAACTGGCTGCCATTTTGCTAAGATTTCATCGCAACCCGTATAACTTTCCACCGTCGGCATCTCAGCTAAATACACATTCGCTACCTTTTTACCTGGTAGATAAGAATAAATCTCATCAGCCGTATGCGGGATAATCGGTGCGAGTAATAATGCCAATGCGTGTGCATGCGCATAAATTACTGTTTGCGCCGAACGACGCGCCAGACTATTCGGGGCTTCGATATACAAAATATCTTTCGTAAAATCAAGGTAAAACGCCGATAGTTCGTTTGTTAAATAGTTATTAATTGCTTTGGTAACATCACTAAAACGATACTCGTCATAGGCTTTCAATACATCGGCGATTAAATCATTCAACTTGACCATCATCAACTCATCAACCGATGGCATTGTTTCTTTGGCGATTTTATCGACCGCTGGATCAAAATCAAACAAGTTCCCAAGTAAGAAACGCGATGTATTACGAATTTTACGATAAGATTCCGCAACTTGCTTAACCATATCATCCGAAATCCGCACGTCAGACTGATAATCAACGCTCGCTGCCCACATGCGGACAACATCAGCACCATATTGCTTAATCAACTTCAACGGGTCGACAACATTCCCAATCGATTTTGACATCTTCACCCCTTTACCATCAAGCACGAAACCATGCGAAAGAACCGATTTATAAGGGGCAATACCAGTCATTGCGACCCCAGTTGTTAATGATGAATTGAACCAACCGCGATACTGGTCGCTTCCTTCGAGGAATAAATCAGCCGGATAAGCATTCATGCGTACCTTTAAAACACCTTGATGCATCGTTCCTGAATCGAACCAAACATCCATGATATCCGTTTCTTTTGTAAATTCACCGTTTGGACTTCCTGGATGAGTATAACCCGCTGGTAATAAATCTTTTGCGTCACGCTCGAACCAGATATTCGTCCCGTGCTCATTCACTAGCTCAGCAACATGATTAATCACATCAACATCAACAATCGGCGACGCGTCTTCCGCATAAAATACTGGAATCGGCACGCCCCAAACCCGTTGACGAGAAATACACCACTCGTCACGGTCTTTAAACATATTCGCAATTCGGACTTCACCCCACGGATTAATCCAATTCACTTTTTCAATTTCTGATAAAATATCAGCTTTCAACCCGTCAATTGATGCAAACCACTGGTTCGTCGTCCTAAAGATTATCGGTGTTTTCGCACGCCAATCATGCGGATATGAATGCGTCATAAATGACATTTTTAACAATGCCCCACTTGCATCAAGTCGTTCAGTAATCAACTTATTAGCATTATCATAATATACACCTTCAAGTTCTGGATCATTAACCGCCGCCGTATACTTACCTTTTCCATCAACAGGACATAAAACATCTAAACCATATTTTTTCCCAACAGCAAAATCGTCTTCTCCGTGCCCAGGTGCCGTATGAACTAAACCAGTCCCAGCATCCAGCGTTACATGGTCGCCCAAAATTACTAATGAATCACGCCCATACAACGGATGAATAGCCACAACCTTTTCTAATTTCGACCCTTTAAAACTAGCGGTTTCGGCATAGTCTTCCCAGCCTAACTCAGCTGCTAATTTACCAACTAATTCCTTAGCAACGATAAATTTTCGCTCATTTACTAAAACAACACTATACTCAAACTCTGCATTAACCGCAATCGCTAAATTTGCCGGAATCGTCCACGGTGTCGTCGTCCAAATCACAAATTCTTCATCACCTACTAAAACACCATTTGGATCCTTAACCTTAAACGCAACAAAAATCGAAACCGATTTTTTATCGTGATACTCGATTTCCGCTTCCGCAAGTGCCGTTTCCGATCCTGGTGACCAGTAAACTGGTTTTAAACCTTTGTAAATCAGACCATCAGCAGCCATTTTACCGAATACTTTAAGTTGTTCTGCTTCAAAACTTTTATCAAGAGTCATATATGGATTTTCCCAATCAAACAAAACACCTAAGCGTTGAAACTGCTCCATTTGATTAGCAATTTGTTCGCGAGCATACTCTTCACAAAGTGCCCGAAAATCAGCGACTGACATTTCATGTCGTTTCACCTTTTTCTTATTAACAAGTGCTTGTTCAATCGGTAAACCATGCGTATCCCACCCTGGAATAACTGGTGCCAAAAAACCAGCCATATTTTTATAGCGAACAATAAAATCCTTTAGCAACTTATTCATTGCGTGTCCCATATGAATATCACCATTCGCATAAGGTGGTCCATCTGGTAAAATAAAATTCGGCTTGCCGTCGTTTTGGACTAAACGGGCATCATATAACCCTTGTTCATGCCATTCCTTTTGCCACTCTGGCTCACGTACTGGTAGATTCCCTTTCATTGGAAAATCAGTTTTTGGCATCCATAATGTTTCTTTAAAATTCTTTTTATCTTCCATCATTAGTTACTCCTTAAACATTCTTCTTGATTACTAAAACAAATTTACCGCTCTTGGTCTTTTTCTTAATTTTCGTTATCTTAAAACGCCCATGCTTACGAATCGCCAGTAAATCGCCAACGTTACAAGTCCGCGATGGTTTCTTATCAACGACATGATTCAAACGAACATAACCATCGTTCAAATATTCTTCTGCTGATCTTCGTGAACCTTGCACCAATGCTTTCACAATGACATCAAGTCGCATTGAAGAAACAATAATTTCAATATTTTCAAATTGCTGACCAGTCGAAATAATTTCTGTAACCCGTTCCAACCTGATATCATGGCGTCCTACTTTCGTAAAACTTTCAAGTAAAAACACGTCAAATTCACTACAAGAGGCAAAATACGCACTTTCTTTACCAACGACAATATCACCAATCAAATTACGATCAATATCAAGTCCCATTAACGAACCTAACACTTGCGAATGATTAATTTCACCACCGTTAATAACCTCAACTTTAAAAACCGAAATCGGAATGTCAATTGTTGGATTTTTCATAAAACTTGGAATTAAAGCTGCACGTTGACGTTCACCACCGTCAAAACCAGCAGCAAATACAATGTCAATATCTGGCGTATTACTAACCATCCCAGCCAACACTTCCGCTTCAGAGGCATTCAAAAAATTCATCAACCGAATTCGATTTCCTTTAATCGCAGTCGCAAGCATATCTTTTGCTCGTCTTGTGAACGTTACTAAATCGCCATCTACCATTGTGAAAGCCCTCTTATCGCAAGTTGTAATAAACCTAAAGCAATCAGTGGTGCAATATTAAACCCACCGATTGGCGGAAAAACCTTTCGAAATGGTACCAAAAATGGGTCAACCGTCCGACTCAAAAACTCTGCCACTTTGTTCTTTTGCAGTTCTGGTAGCCAGGTTAAAGCAATACAAGCAATAATCATCCACTGGTAAATGAATAGTACATAAATCATCAATCTAATCAACATATCCATCAAATCAAACTCCTTTTATACTGATTAGCTATTTCAGACACTAATCAGTATTAACTGCACGAAAGACTATCCCACACGAGATAGTCTGACCTGAATTTAAATTTTAAGGGTTTCTCTATTTACTCGTTCAAGTGAGATTTTCAAGAAATCATTTCAAGACAAGGAAGTACCGACGAAACGTGGTAGAACCACGCTAGAAGAAACTGACGCAGAATTGGGATGATTTATGAAAATATGCTTGAATGGAGGATGTAGAGATACCCTTAAGATTAAACAGAATTTATCCTTCGAGACTCAACTCGTCCTTAGATGTTTCAGTAACCGCACCATCAGTTTCAATTGAATTCGGCGTACATAAGAACAAATCATTACCAACACGTTTGATATCACCATCAAGTGCATAAATCGTTCCACTTAAGAAATCAATCACACGACGTCCTTGACCTTTATCTAAACGTTGTAAGTTAATGAAAACTGGCAAACTTTCTTTCAAACAATCGGCAATATTTTGTGCATCGGAATAGTCCTTAGGCTCACGGATAACTACTTTACTCATCATCGACTGTGCACTCATCGCTGACACCTGTCCTTTACTTTGTTTTGATTGCTCAACTGCACGCAACTGGTGGCGTGGTTCTGTCTGCATTTGTGGTGGTGGCGTTGCTGCTAAACGCGGTGGCTTAATTTCAGTTGGCACCTCAAACTCCTCTTCAAAGAAATCCTCTTCATCAATCCCAATAAACGATTTCATTTTATCTTTCAAACTCATAGCAATCACACTCCAAATTAAAACTCCCTTAAACTAATTATACCATAAAGTGCAGACGATTTAAAGCCTTTTTTTCGACCTTTTGAAATTCCACATCACTTTTCCACAACTTTTCAACAGCTAGATAATTGTTTTGTAATTGTACCTTGCTTGCTTTCTTATCGTGGCATATTTATTTGCTCAATGATTGACTTTAAAACTTCGTCGACATTCAACCGCTTAAACTTAGCTTCCTGACTTAAAACTAATCGGTGGGCTAAAACTGGGATTGCCATCTTCAAAGCATCATCTGGAATTACATAATTTCGCTCATGATAGAAAGCCCAAGCTTGCGCAGCACGATACAAACACAGCGTGGCGCGGGGTGAGCATCCCAGCGCAATGTTTGGATGATTCCTTGTTTGGTGAACAAGTTCCACAATAAACTCATTAATTTTCGCATCAACATGAACTTTTTTGATTTCAGCTTGCAATTGTAACAAAACATCAGTCGTTGAAACTGGTCGTAAATCCTCAAGTGGCGATAATTTATTAAACCGCCCTAACATACTAATCTCTTGTTCAATCGTTGGATAACCAACTGTTAACCGCATAAAGAAACGATCTAACTGCGCCTCTGGTAACGGATAAGTTCCAACATGCTCAATCGGGTTCTGAGTTGCAAATACCGCAAACGGCGTTGGCACTTTGTAGGTCTTACCGTCAATCGTCACTTGCCCCTCTTCCATAACTTCAAGCAAACTTGATTGGGTCTTCGGACTAGTACGGTTAATCTCATCAGCTAGGACAATCTGCGCCATAATACTTCCTTGCTGGTATTCAAACTCACCAGTTTTTTGGTTGAACATCGAAAAACCAGTAATATCAGATGGTAAAATATCTGGCGTAAACTGGATACGCTTAAAGCTACAATCAAACGATTTCGCGATTGCATAAACCAGACTCGTCTTTCCAACTCCTGGTACATCTTCAATTAACACATGACCTTGACATAAAAAAGCACACAATGCTAGCTCGATGATCTCCGTCTTGCCAATAATTACTTTTTCAACATTTCGCACAATCCGTTTCATTGGATTTTTAAATTCACTCATCAAAACACTCCCTATATGAAAAGATTATAACACAAAAAAAGAGCTATTTCCATAAGAAATGACGACACATTTTATTTTGTTAGTATCACAACGTTATTCGCCGACTTGCACCACGACCAACAATCTTGATTAACCCTTTTTCGACCAGTTGCTTCGTTAGTAAAAAAACTCCCTAAAGTATGTTAAACATAGTATACTACGAAAATTCACTCTTCACAAGTGAATAAAGTGAATATTCAGTGAATTTCCAAGCATTTCTTCTATTATTATCTAAATAAAAATACCACCTTCGCTATCAAAAAATCAAGCCCTTAGACTTGATTTAAACTTGTAACGAGTTTTCTTCATACTCACTCAACCCAAAGCCACGCTTTTTCGCCACCCGCAACCAATTCAGGGCGTTTTCTTGTTCGTATTTGATAAATTCTTCTTGCGGAATCACATGAATACCCTTATAAACTTCGCGCAGTTCATCAACAAAATTCTTCTTTTCACACATTTTACAACACTCCCTTACTACAAAAATCTTCATCAGTCAAATATTTTTCAATCAACTTTTTCGTTGCTGCGGTGTCAAAGTGTAAAAATCCCTTAAAATACGGTCGTGCATCATAATTTTCAATATAGTATTCACGAAGGGCATCCTTTGGCATGAAATAAACGAATCCATCATTCTCATTGTTTAATGAATCCAGCCCCACATAGGCCATTAATTTTCCAGCCACAAAACTACCTCGATATTCTTTTGCAACTTCAATTTTCCACATCCGATGAGTTCCTTTTTGTTTTTGGAATTCGACCAGACCAGAAATTTCACCATTTAAAACTAGTACACTTGTTTCAGAATTAGCATCATCTTGAAGCGACCAATCAAAAAGAATTCTACCCTCTTTATTTAGAATCTTTAAATCTGTAAGTTTATCTTTTGGCACTTTAACAAAAGGCATAGTTAACCCTCCCATACATAAATGTTTTGCTAATTCTATTTTACCATTTTTACAACAAAATTACCACTAGTTGGCAAAATAAATTTACTACTAAAACAAAAAATACTCAACCAGAAGTCAAGTATTTTCAGCAGGCAACCTTCTATCGTGGGTTGCAAATCTATTTTTGAAGCATTTTTTTCAAATCTTTGAGTGATACTTTTTCGCTATTATGCGAAATTCCATTCATGTATAAACGTGCTGATACGATCAGCATTAAAATCGAAAATACGACCACTCCTGATAAAGAAATTACAATTTCTAACATACTTGAATAACCTAAGAGATGGCGTTGAACGATCACGAACGGGGTCATAAATGGTACGTATACCAAGATATTCATCAATGTCCCACCAGTTGGAATAAGCATTGCTGCAAAGTATGGTATCATTGTTAAATAAGTTACTGGTGCTAATGTTGATTGCAAAGACTCAACACTATTAGCCATTGCCCCTGCTGCTGCATATAAAAAGATAAAACAGAAATAACCTAACACCAAAACAATCAGGGTTAATAGAATTGCTTCTAAGGAAAAAATCTCATTAGTAAACTCAAGTACGATAGCAACATCAATAATTCCAGCAATATGAGCAACTACTACTCCAACCGCCATTGCCACGATTGGTAACAAAACACCAAGTAAGCTTGATAAAACCTTACTCACCATTGTAATTGTTGGGTGGACTTTTCCAAGCATAACCTCCATGACCCGACTTGTTTTTTCTGATACAACACTATTTGCAAGCATTTGCCCCGACATCATTATTAAAATCCAAATGAGCATTGGTGCCACTTGATTAATAATCTCCGCAGCAATAAAATCATCAAAATCACCAAGCTCCATTGTCACCTCAATTGGTGCTAGTAATTCCATGACAATTTCCGTTGGTAAATTGTGCTCAAACATCATCATTTCTAGATGCTTACCAGTTAACAATTGATACAAGACATGTTGCACAGCCATATTACCACCCAAAGCATTTTCCGTAATAACTGTCATTTCTGGACGAGTTGTCCCTTGAATAACAAAGATATCCTCAACTTCACCATCTTCGAGTAACTGTCGTGCTTCCGAAACTGTATTAACAAAATGCAAGTCAACATCTGGTAAATCATTTAAAACATTTGTATCAACCACAAAAGTAGTTGACTCTTGGATAATCGCGACCTGCGCAGTCGAACCACCGCCAAAAGTCATAATCGCCCATGAAATCCCGACAACCGCAACTGCATAAACTGCTAACCAAATTAACGCCTTCGGCTTAAAATGATCTTTCGCATAAAACCAACAAGTAATTCCCAATTTTTTCATCGTTACCCAATCCTTTCAACGAAGATTTCTTGCATCGTCGGTGGCGCCACGTTAAATTCAGCTAATACAACACCCTGTTCTGCTAAACCTTTCAAAATATCCATTGCCGTCGTACTATCTTCCGTTCGCACACGAACATTATTTTTATCGACCGTAAATTCAAGATTTAATTGCTTGACACCTTTGCTAATTTCATCAGTATTACCAGTCATAATTAAATTCTTGAATCCGTACGAGTTTTTAATGCCATGCACAGTTCCACTTACTTCAGCAACACCTTGTTTTAGTAAAATTAATTCATCACATAACTCTTCCACGATTCCCATCTGGTGTGATGATAAAATAATCGTTTTGCCTTTTGCGGCTTCATCTTTGATGATATCAACGAAAATTTGTACGTTAACTGGGTCAAGTCCAGAAAAAGGCTCATCAAGAATAATTAACTCTGGGTCATGTAATAATGTTGCAATCACCTGAATTTTTTGCTGGTTACCTTTTGATAAACTCGATACCATCTTATGTTTATTCATTGGCACTTCCATCCGCTCAAGCCAAACATCAATTGCAGTTTCAATCGCTGCTTTATCCATCCCCTCTAACTTACCAAAGTATACTAATTGTTCATAAACGCTTTTCTTAACAAAAAGTCCACGCTCCTCTGGTAAATATCCGATTGACAATTTTTCTGGATTAAGCTTAGCCCCATCCCACTCAATTGTCCCACTGGTCGAATTAATTAAACCTAAGATTTGCTTGATCGTTGTTGACTTACCAGCCCCGTTGCGTCCAAGTAGACCGAAAACGGTACTTTTATTAACTTCAAACGACAGATTGTCAACCGCAGTATGCGAGCCAAACTGTTTTGTTAGATTACTTACTTTTAAACCCATGTTTTTCAACTCCTCATATTAGAACAACTTTATTATTATAGCACTTTTGACCGCTAGGCGCTAGTGCCAAATGTCACTTTTTGATGATTTGGAGACGCTAATCTTACTGACCACCTTTCGCTTTCAAAACTGCATTGATGTTCCCCGAAATATCCCCTGACAATTACGAAATTAAATTTCGCTATATATTTAAACATTATAACGTATAATTGTTTTATAGTCAATCATTTTAGGGCGTGAGCTTATGTTTAATAATCGATTACGTGAAACTCGAATATCGCAAGGGTTTACACAAGAAAAATTATCCGAGAACGTGGGTATTGGCTTGCGTAATTACCAATACTACGAGCAAGGCAAGCATGTTCCATCTTTTGAAATTCTAATCAAATTAGCAAACGAGTTAAATATTTCCATTGATTATCTTGTTGGACGTGATGATTTTGTCAAACCAACAATAACTGATTAATTAAAAAAAATCTGATGACCAATCCACTTAAAATGTGAAAGGTGTTCAGATTTTTACTTTTCGGGGTAATATTTTGATTACTATTACCAATTCAAACCACTTGATTTTACTCGCTTTATTTCATATATCTATAAAAATTCAACTTCCATGGAAGCTAATCTCGCAGTCGTTCAGTGGCAATTTCTCGGATCATCACCGTCACTGGAACCGCAAATAAAATCCCAATAAACCCAAAATAGCTTGTGCCGACCGCCAATACAAGAATGATGATAATTGGGTTTAAGTTGAGCGCATTTCCCATTAATTTCGGAGTAATAATTGTCGCATCAATTTGTTGTAATAATAATAGAAACGCAAAGCCAATCCATGCCAGCATCGTTGAATTAGTCAAAAACATAATGACGATCGAAACAATCACGCCAATAATAGCACCAACCAGTGGAATAATATTAGAAATTCCGATAATCGTACCAATCAGAAGGGCGTAATTAACACCAAGAATTGCCAATACCAATCCTGCCACTATTCCAAGAATTAAACTTGCAACCAGCTGGGCAACGAGGAATTGTTGAAATACGGTATGACTTTTACGAATATAGCACCGTAAATCTTCGACGTGTTTCGGAATTACAAGTTTACTAAAACGATAAGTAAAGCTGAAAATCGTATCTTTTGTTAATAAAACATAGATTGAAACTACAAATGTAAGTACCCCATTTACAATAGAAGAAGTTGCGGCACGGGCATACTCCGTAACACTTAACAGACCACCTGTGATGCGTGGGGTCAAATCAGCAATTGAAAACGAACCCAACAATTGATCAAGATTAATAATATTTACTCGTTCAAGATAAACAGGAAGCATTCTGACGAAAAGCTGGATATTTTGAACCAAAATCGGCACCATGTAACCAAGTATAATTGTTAAAAGTCCAGCAATCAAAAGGTAAACCACAACCAAACTTAATCCGTGTGCGAATTTTGAAGGCATTATTTTTTCGACCCGTGCAGCAATGATTCCCGTTAAATACGCGAGAATGAACCCATTGATAAACGGTCGTAACACATCTAAAAAATCGCCAATCACATCGGTGTGAACGGTGATGTAGATCAGTGCAAAAAATAACACACTACCAATAACGATCTGCTTATCGGTTAATTTTGACATAGTACCGCCCCCTATTTCCCCTCGTTAAATATATGTACTAAAACAAGAAAAAAGCACCCATTGAACATCACTCAACGTTTATCACCTTTTATCGCTTGAATTTTTAGTAATATTTTTACGATGGGTTATCAGATAATGTATAAATAAGTTGTGTAAATAGACACCTTGTGCCGCAGTTATAACAAGAATGGGTTAAAAATGCAAATGAAATTGCACAACTGATACATGAGCATTTATGATAAACACATACGCAACCCATAATACTCATGAATATATTATTATGTAGCAAAAAATTTCAAGGTGCTAATATTAATTCTGATCTAAAATAACCCTTATTTTAAACAAGAATTAGTATAAAACCACCCTAATCAAAGGAGAAATAATTATGTGTAATTGCAGAAATGAATTTAATAATTGCTGTCGTCGAAATGAATTTTGTAGATGTTGTCCACAAAACTGTTGCAATAGAGGTTGGTTTTTCAGATGTAGAAGACGATGCGGATGTGGCTGTAACTTCTGGTGGTAAAATTTGTTCCTAAAACTTGTAACTTAAAAACATGAAAAAGGCATATTCCAATTTCTGGAATATGCCTTTGATTGTAAGTTGATATTTAACATTTTGAGAGGATTTGTCAATTTCACAATGTATCAGCAAGATTGTAGCCCGCTTCAACTGCATTTAATACGTTTCCTACTTCAAACGCATCTCCAATTACTCTCACAGCTACCCCTTTTTTAATTAATTGCTCTGCTAATGTTCTATTTGAATTTGAACCTGTTGCAAATAAAACAGTATCAGCTACAATCTCATTATCAGTTCCATTTACTTGCACAATGACTGATTCTTCCTTAATTTCTTTCACTTTCGCATTCATCATCACATTTACTTTTCGTTCCTCAAGAGTACGTAACAGATGCCAACGTGGTGCAAGTGCTTCATCTGCTGCAATAGCCCCGCCCATTTCTACAAGCGTAACATTACGCAGATTCATTCCTAAATGAGCTGCCGTTTCTGCTCCAACTTGACCACCACCAATAATAATAACATTCATACCAGCACCTACAATTCCCGCTAAAACATCATTAGCAAATGCCACATGTGGTAAATCATTACCTTTAATTGGTGGTTTTACTGGCGTTGCTCCAGTTGCCACTACAACTTCATCAAATTGCAGATCATCAAATGAATCAGGTGTAATTTCTACATTTAAATTAACAGTTACACCTAGTTTTTCTAATTCAGTTAATTGCCACTGCGTAAATGCAGCAAGCTCTCCTTTACCCGGTGGAATGGATGCTAAATACCATTGTCCACCTGCTTTCTTATCTTTTTCAAATACTGTAACATGATGACCTAATTTTGCGGCACCAATAGCAGCTTCAAGTCCAGCAGGTCCAGAACCAATAACAGCAATTTTTTTAGAATTCCCTAACTTGGTAATCCCCCCTAAATATTCGTTTCCAAGTTCAGGATTTAATACACATTTAATCGGATTATCTGAAAACAAAATCCCTAAACAACCATGATTACACGCAATACATTTACGGATTTGCGCAAAATTTCCCGCTTTAGCTTTTTTGGGGAACGCTGGATCTGTTAATGATGCACGACCCATTGCAACAAAATCAGCTTTCTTTTCTTTAATAACACTATTTGCAATGTGTGGATCATTGATACGCCCAACTGTGATAACAGGGATATTTAAAGCCTTTTTTATCTCTGATGCAAAATCTGCAATCCATGCTGGCTTTGTATAATATGATGGTACAATTTTATCTGCTGAACCATAAACACCAGCTGATACATGAATCAGATCAACACCAGATTCTTCAAGCATTGAAGTAATAACTTTAGTTTCTTCAATACCACGCCCGCCTTCAATAAATTCATCTGCTGAAATTCTAAAACCAATAATAAAATCTTCACCACACAAATCACGAATTGCCTTTACAATATCAATAGCAAATCGTGCCCGCCTTTCGATACTCCCACCATATTTATCCATTCTTTTATTAGAATACAACGATAAAAATCCTGCAACAAGATAACCATGACCACCATGAATTTCAATCCCATCAAATCCACATTGTTTTGCTCTGTTTGCTGTTTGTGCAAATTTCTCAACAATTTCTTCAATCTCTAAAATGCTCAATTCTCGCGGTAAAGTCGTTCCAAATGGACACATAATCGCCGATGGTGCGACTGGGCTTACTCCCGTACCAAGAACACCATCATTGGTTTGACGTCCCGCATGGTAAATTTGAGCTAAAATCGTACTACCATACACTTTTACTCGCTTTGGAAGTTCTTTATGACTTTCAATTTGAACGTCATTCCACAATCCTGCAACATTACTAAATCCACGACCTAATGGATCAACAGCATAATCTTCTGTAATGATAATCCCCCAACCCCCACGCGCTTTTTCTTCATGGTACGCAATATAACGCTCTGTTGCACTACCATCATTGTTACAATAATTAGTAACCATTGCTGGTACAACAAGTCGATTCTTTATCGTTTTTCCTTTTAATTCAAATGTGTTAAACAAATTTTCCAACATATTTTTCATTCCTTTTTTATCATTTTACCGCCATAGCAAAAACAGCATGTAAATACTTATTATATAAGCTATAATCAAAAATTAACTTTAAATTCTTTGTCTAGGTTTAATATTTCACTAAAGATAAGTATATCATTAAAAACACCTTTTGTAAACACTTTCCGGTTATTTAAGGTACAATTTACAATGGATTTATCGGTAAAATGATACTGGTAAAACAACATTTTAAAAATATTTCTTTGTTTAGTTCTTAAAATCGTAACGAATTAACTGAAAATCATAAATTTGAGGTGTTATTAGAAGTTGCCTTTAAACACCCAATAAACTAAAAAGCCAAGGCTTTGCCTCAGCTTTTTAGTCTATTTTCTCTTAACGAGATAGCTCTTTTTTGTCTTTTTACTATCAAAATAATGAACTACCTTTAAATAACTATTTACTCATATCCATAACTATTCTACCATTTACCCGTCCTGATTCAAGTTCATCAAATATTTCATTGATTTCATCTAATTTACGAACTTCAATAATCGACTTCACTTTACCTTCAGCTGCAAATTGAAGTGATTCTTGCAAATCTTTACGTGTTCCAACGATAGATCCAACAACTTCAATACCTTTTAAAACAGTATCAAATATTGGCAATTCCATATTTTCAGGTGGAAGTCCAACAGCTACACAAACACCACCGCGTCGAAGCGAATTGTAAGACTGTAGAAACGGCGCTTTAGCAACAGCTGTACAAACAGAGGCGTGTGCACCACCAATTTTTTCTTGTGTAAATTCCGCTGCATCTTGCTCAAGTGGATTAACAACTAAATCCGCCCCTAACTCTTTTGCTAATTCTAGTTTTTCATTATGAGTATCAACTGCTATAACGTTCATACCCATAGCTTTTGCATATTGAACAGCCAAATGACCTAGACCACCAATCCCAAAAATAGTTACCCACTCACCAGGCTTTGCTTTAGAAACCTTTAATGCCTTATATGTCGTTACCCCTGCACAAAACAATGGTGCTGCATCTATAAAAGAGATATTATCAGGAATTTTAACAACATAATTTGCTACCGCTAAACAATATTCAGCATATCCACCATCAATAGAATACCCCGCATTATGTTGATCTAAACATAGTGTTTCACGACCAGTTAAGCAATACTCACAATGACCACAAGCAGAATATAGCCATGGGATACCTACACGGTCGCCAACTTTTATATTCGTTACTCCTGAACCAATTTCTTCAACAATACCTACACCCTCATGACCTGGCACAAGTGGTAGCTTTGGTTTTACTGGCCAATCACCATGAGCTGCGTGTAAATCAGTATGACAAACACCACAAGCCTCTATCTTTACCAAGGCTTCACCATGCCCTACCTTAGGTTTTGGGATATTCTTAATCTCTAATTTTTGTTTAAACTCATTAACAACTGCTGCTTTCATCATATATCCTCCAATTCGTTATTTTTTTAATAATTTCCTAAATTATAACCTTTTTTCGATTGAATGTCAACAAAAATAAAAGAATAAGAAAAATTGAATTTATACAAAAATATGCAAAAATCAACCGCTAATTAAATTCTACTTACTTTATTGAGGGATGTCTTGCAAAAGATAGTCAAAAAATCGAGTAGAGAGGAAGTCGAGAATTTTCAAGCAGGTTTAGTTCTTTGTTATTTAATCATTGGTGTTCCCATCGCCAAATGAATTTCATCAGTTACATCAAAAATGATAATCTTGTAAGTTCAGCAGAAATTCCTTGTCTTAGTGGTCACAAAAAAAGAAAATTCTAGTCCAAAATGTCGACATAAGGAAAAATCGTTTCAAAATTCCGCTAGACATATGATGACTTCCTACTTCAAATAAGCTAATAACAGTTTAATTGTCGCATCAACGCCATCCCAATGGGTTCTTTCCATTCCATGACTCGCGGCTACTCCTGGTCCAATCAATGCTCCACGAATATCAGCTCCACCACGTAAAGCCGCACTCACATCACTGCCATACATCGGGTAAATGTCAACGACATAATTCAATTGTTCGTTTTTTGCTAATTCAATTAATTTGCTCGTTAACTCATAGTCATACGGTCCGCTCGAGTCTTTTGCACAGATGCTTACGTCAAATTCCGTACACGCCAAGTCCTCCCCGATACAACCCATGTCGACCGCAATTAATTCTTCGATTTCACCTGGGATTTGACTGCTCCCATGCCCAACTTCTTCATACGTCGAAATAATGATTTTTGTGTTACGACCGACGATAGTTTGGTTTTCTTTCAAGCTAGCTAGAATTCCCATGATACACGAAACACTGATTTTATCATCGAGAAAGCGTGATTTAATAAATCCATTATCAAGAATCGTTGTTTTCGGGTCAACCGCCACAAAATCACCATTTTGAATCCCGAGTTTCTTCACGTCGTCTTTCGATTTAACAACCTCATCAAGCCGAATGTGCATATTATCGCTGGTTCTTGAAGCTACCTGAGCTTCTTTATGAACGTGAACCGAAGTCGAGTTCGACAAAATCGTTCCCGTATAAGTTTTTCCATCACGTGTATGCACACGACAATATTCACCGTCATAAGTGGGAATAATTGGACCACCTATTAGTGTAAAAGCCAGTGTTCCGTCACCTTTAATACTACGAACCATCAAGCCCAATGTATCAACGTGCGCCGATAAACCAACTGTTTTAGTGGTATCTTGACCTGGTACATCAATTATTAAATCACCTTTTGCGTTCATCGACGTCGTATAACCTAACCGTTCCGCCTCTGCTTTAACAAACTGAATCGCCGCCATACAATACCCCGATGGACTGTCAATCGCTAACAAGTCTTTCGCAAAATTTAAAACATAATCTTTCATATTGAAATTTTTCATCCTAAAAACGCCTCCCGTTTTTTATTAAGCAATTATATCATTTTTCGACATTATTTACTATAAAAAATCTCCCTGATGGGAGGTATAATTCAATAAATATTTTACCATTCATTAGGGAGATTTTCATAACAATTTTACTCGAATTCAATCATACTGATTGCATGTTCTGCTTGCGATTTACTGAAACCGCTAGCAACGATGTTTTCATACAGCTCTTCTGGCGTGAATGTCCATGATTCCATGAAAGATTGTGCCATCCGCACTGCTTGATCGTACCAATTCACTTCAAATTCAATTTGTTTTAACGTCCATTCAATTACTTCATCAGAAAAACCAGAAATCATCAATTCTTCAATAATGTTAGCTTGACTTTGTGGATTAAACTCAATTAAGCGTTGTACAAAAGCGAGGGCATTATTGTATTCAGAGATTTCGCCAGCCAATGGGTCTTCTTCAATTGATGGTGATGGCTCAAAGTCGAGTCCATTATAATAAGCTGGGGTTGGGATGAGTTCCTCATGGTCGCGCACAACCCACCATACACCTGCTACTATAATTGCTAACACAGCAATAATTATAATGATGATAAGCGGCAATTTACTTTTTGGTTCTGGTTGCGATTTTTTCGTTGATTTGTTATTTGATTGGTCATCATCGTCAAAGTTGATGAGGGGTTTCACTGGTACAACCACTGATGCCACTGGTGAAACTGGTACGACTGGTTTATCCCCAGCTTCAATCACTGGTTTAATTGCATTGAAAACATGATCCGTCCACGTTTGCCAATTTGCTAGATAAGCTGGATCGGTATAAGTTTGACCTTGATGCATAACATATACAGCTTTTGCAACACCATTATCTTCAACTGCGCGAACGAGAAAATCTTGCACGCTAAACTCAAATGTAAGCTCCTTTTGCACCGATTTTAATTCAGCTCCATTTAATTGTAAATTGTTAAATAAATTGATATCCATTGTTTTCATCTCCTATCTGTGCGCACGTTCTTGCGCTTTATATGTGCTTCCAAAGGAAGCCATCGCTCCTATAATGCGATGTAAAACAACTGACTTAGCCCACGGGGAAAGCCCAACGG
>JGI990J12352_1000008_pt1 | contig 44194 bp, 48 predicted proteins | sample Intmic4MA4BA4MSA_FD_12352 | JGI IMG/M metagenome (IMG submission 12352) | reverse complement strand
CAGAGCATTAGCGGCATAAGAAAACCGCGACTATAAAATAGTCACGGATATTCAGAAAAATTATTTTCGTTTTTTCACCTGTCTACTTGACAGGGAGTAGTTCAGAGTTCAATGATAATGAATGATCTTTATATAAATGTGGCAGTCGACAAAGTGCAGCGGTTGATGCGAAAAAAAAGGTTTCATAAAGTGTTTACGAAAGGGTATAAAACAAAAAATGAAATTACCCTGTTATTAAAAAAGAAATAGATTAAATATCGGGTAACAACAATTAATGACGGTTATTTAATTATTTTTTTTGTAAAGTTAGTTAAGGGAAATTGAGAAAATGGAAGATGTGATTAAATTAGTTAAAAATGTAGTTTTATTATTTGAGATGTATAAAGAGGGTAAAGCGCGAAAAAAGCAGGTTAGTTAATAATTGTTGATTTATTTGTCAAATAGAGTATAATAAAGGGTGTAATTGATGAGACGATTAAAAGAATGGTGGTTAGAACAACAAAATGCGTATTTGTTGCATTTAGAAAACAATAAAGCCACGACAGAAAATATTAAAGCGAACGTTAATAATCAAAAAATGCGTGAGCGGGTCAATAAATTACTGGCAGTCGCTGATGATGACAATAATGATAATCACGCCGAGCGCGAAACTGCCAAACAAAAAGCTGTTGAATTAATGTTAAAACATAAATTAAGATTATAGGGTAGTATTTTAACCACCTTGAGCAGATGGCGAAAAATTATAGTAATATTTAAAAACAAATGAAAGTAGGGAACCCTTAATGCACCCAATAGAAAAATTATGTGAAGAATATGGTGTAACACGGTACTGGTTGGCTAATAAAGGTAAAATATCACAAAGCGGTTTATCCGATTCAGTAGTAAAAAATCGGTCAATCGACGAGATGAAACTAGGTACATTTCGTAAATTAGCAATAGCATTAAACATAGATGTAGACTTGTTGATAAAAAAGATGTATGAATATGAAAAAATGGTTGACAAATACGCCACAACGTAGTAAAGTATAACTATACAATACCGTTCAAAAAGGGATAAGTGAATTTATGACAACCGCAAACGAGTTTTTAATAAATATGAAACAACTACCGAATTCAGACTGAAATACACTTTTAGAAATGTTGTATTATGAATATTTTGATACTGGCATTACACCAGAACAACGTATAAAAATGAATAAGGTGTGGGAGGCGTATGAAGATGGATTACTCATCGAAAAAGATAGGAGAGATTTGGCGTTGTTTTGAAGAAGAATAAGACCTATTTTAATTATAGATAAATATGACCGGTGTTGATTTAGATGTCAATATCGCAAGAGTAACAACCGCCAAACTGCGAAATGAATCCGACATGGAAATCACACATTGGCAATAAGCACAGTCAAAAGGAATGACCTTATGCACAAGATTGGTCAACTGCATCCGGATGACTTAGAAAAAGTGTTAAACAAAATTATATTGAAAGTGTTATTTTAGTATAAATGATGTTTTTAGTGTATTTCGATCCTAAAAACATCAATTTTTTATTGATTTTCGACCGTTTTGCATCAAATTTTGTAAAAAATCGCGATTTTTTGATGTTTTGTTGAATTGAATTTTCGTGCAAAATGTTGTTTGTTCTGATATAATGTTTTTTATTAAAGTAAAGGTGGTGGTGGTGATGATGATCCAAAAGAGTTTTAGCGACAAGCAGGCAACCTTATTTTTGGTGAGCACGCCGATTGGGAATTTATCGGATATGACGTCGCGGGCGGTGGATACGTTAAAGGCAGTTTCCTTGATTGCCTCGGAAGATACTCGTGTGACGCGTAAGTTATGCAACCATTTTGCGATTGCGACACCGCTAACTAGTTATCATGAACATAATAAAAATACTAAAACGATTGTTTTATTAGAAAAATTAGCCGCAGGCGACGATGTGGCACTGGTAAGTGATGCGGGGATGCCGCTGATCAGCGATCCAGGCGACCAATTGGTCGAGCTGGTGCTTGCGGCGGGTTATTCAGTGGTGCCAATTCCAGGTGCGAATGCGGCGCTAACAGCGCTGGTCGCTTCGGGATTGGCACCACAGCCGTTCTTGTTTTACGGATTCCTCGACCGACAAAAAAATCGTCGTAAGGAAGAACTACTCTCACTAGAATCAACGTCAGCAACGCTGATTTTTTATGAATCTCCCCACAGATTAAAAGATGCTTTAACAGCGATCAAGGAAGTCTTAGGTGACCGGCAGGTAGTCGTTGCCAGAGAGTTGACAAAAATGTTTGAAGAATTTATCCGTGGTTCTGTTAGTGAATTACTAGCACATTTAACAGAAGTAAAAGGGGAAGTTGTACTGCTTGTTGCAGGAAATACTACAACGCCAGAGATTGATGCGTGGTGGGAAAATATGAGTCTCACAGAACATGTTGAACATTACCGAGGTGTTGGGCTAAAACCGAATGCGGCGATTAAGCAAGTGGCAGCCAATTTAGCAAGATCGCGTCAAGATGTTTATAAGGAGTACCACAACGATGATGAATAATTTTTATCGCGATACATGGGTCGAAATTGACCTCGATGCACTAAAACATAATTACGAACAACTTGTTGCGCTCCGACCGAATCAGCAAATGATTGCTGTGATTAAGGCGAACGGGTACGGACACGGTGACCTTCAAATGGCGCGTTTGTATAGCGAACTCGGTGTTGCTTATCTTGCTGTTAGCTCGCTTGACGAGGGGCTAAAGCTTCGTCGACATGGAATTAAGACGCCGATAATTGTGCTTGCACCAGTGAAAATCACTGATACACCAATTGCTGCTACAGCGAATATCACGTTAATCGCTTATGACGAACAATGGGTTTTAGAACTCGCAACGGTCAATCTACCCAAACAATTAACCCTGCATTTGGAAGTCGAAACTGGGATGAACCGCATTGGTTTGCGCAACGCGCAAGCAGCCTATGAGCAATTATGCCAAATTCCCAACGTGGAAACCTGCGGCATTTACACGCATATTGCTAGTGCGGATAGTAATCTAGTGACTGTAGCTGAACAAATCACGACTTTCAGTCAAATCATCAAAGCTTTCGACCCTGACACTTTCAAGTTTATCCACGTTGCCAACACACCGATGACCCTGCAATATGATATCCCCGCAACGAACGCTCACCGCGTGGGATTGGGTTTATACGGGCTTAACCCTGCTGCTGATTTTATTAAAACCTCTTTGAATTTACGACCAGCTTTCAAAATGTTTTCCAGATTAACCCAGATTAGTAAGTTGAACCCAGGCGATGCTGTTAGCTATGGGGGAACGTTTGTGGCTGATACTAGGATGCACGTGGGGACAATGTCAGTCGGATATGCCGATGGTTGGCTACGAACAAATCAGGGGCGTAATGTTGTGATAAAAGGGTACGAATGTGAAATCATCGGACGCGTCTGCATGGATCAGATGATGGTCAAATTACCATCGGATGACTTCGCCATTGGTGATCCCGTAGTACTAATTGGCGATGAAATGCCTGTTACAAGGGTTGCAACAGAACTTGATACCATTCCCTATGAAGTACTAACCCTTATCAGCGATCGAATACCACGAATATACAAAAACATTGACGGAATCGTTGACATCAATTTAGGACGTTTCTTTTAAAATTATCAAAACATCAATGAGAAGACTCACGAGTTTTCTTTTTTTGTTTTGGTAAAAAAATTACTCGTATTTTGTCGAAAGTTGTGATAGAATGAAATTATTAAGTTAAAGAAGGTGTTTATTTATGGATGAAAATACTTATCAACAATATCGTATATGGATGTGGCGTCGTATTTTCAAGCGCGTCGGAATCCCTGTTTTATTAATATCATTATTATTAATAGGCTTTATTTTAGGGCGTCGCTCGGTAACAATTCCCGAATGTGAAATATGTCCACCAGTAGTAGTATGCCCAGAACCAGTAGTTTGCGAAACAGCTGATGATGACTACGAAAATGGTGAGGACGATCCATCTTATAGCCCAGACGAAACTGATAACCCTGACCTCAGTAATGGTGATGACTACGAAACCCCATCTGCACCACCAGTAGTGCAATGGGATCAACCATAATTAGAGGATCTCTACCTTACTTCATTCAAGCATATTTTCATAAATCGTCCCAATTGGTGCGTCAGTTTCTGTTATTGTATGTTTCAAAACTAATGCCAATGTCGTGGTTTCCATATTGCTCATTCTTCGCAAGGAAGTTGAACCATCCAGTGTATGGTTCAAGCTGTCGGTTTCCACCAGTGATTCATTTCGTTAATTTTGGTTAGACGTGCAAATTGGCAAGTTCTGAATGCCATTCATAACAAAAAGCGTTCCCAACATGGTTCGACCACGTTCGCACCTCAGGCTAATTGTTCCACAATCTAGCCACTTGCATAAGTGTTGCTAAGCTCGTAGGTTCACGTAAGATTCAGCTTTGTCGGTACTTCCTTGTTTTGAAATGATTTCTTGAAAATCCACTTGAGGCGAGTAAATAGAGAAAATCATAAACAGTCGAATCGTCATCTTTTGACAAATTCCCACATAGGATATTGTAAGTTATGCTATGGGGGGATTTGATGTCTTATATTGACGAAATCAACGAGCGCGTGATGCTTGAACTTACGGAAATTTTGTTGTATTGCAATACGTGTGAATTTCAAGTTCGCGAGCTGTTAAAGGTCGCAAACTGTATTTTTGACCAAAAAGAATTTTTTACAGCAGTGGACGCCTTTACCAAATTCAAAAGTAATATGGGAATTTTAGAAGCTCTTTTGCAACAGCTTGATGAACCGATTTCCATGCTACAACTAATAACACTAAAATCAATGGTTAACGAGTTGCGTGCCAATTTTGATGAACTAATCGAAATGCTGGGCGTCGCAGACGGGCGTATTGATAACGATGAAATCGACTTTGAGGCTGCTAGCTTATTGAACGACTTACTGGAAAGTGTCGAATATGACGTGGTTGATTTTGATAGTTTTGAAGTGGCGCTAGAAAATCGCTACTTTGTTCCTTATGTAGAAACAGCTGATAACGAACGTTATGGTGACCTAGATGTTTTGGTAATAGAATCATTTAAAACAAAAAGGGCAGCCTATACTTATGCACTAAAAAATGGAATTAGCCGCGACATAATATGGTCGATGTATAACTAATTTAATGTTTTTAGATAATTATGAAATTCCCGAGAATTTGGAAAATCGGCGATTTTTCGTAAGAATCGAGCGGTTCATACCGACACAACACACGGAGGATTTATTCAATGAATGAAACAAAGCAATACGATGTAACGATTATTGGCGCAGGACCGGCTGGCTTAACGGCAGGAGTTTATACAGCACGTGCGGGTCTATCGGTCGCACTAATTGAAGTGGGAGCACCAGGTGGGCAAATGGTCAACACGGCTGAAATCGAAAATTACCCAGCTTTTGAAAAAATCAGTGGATCTGACCTCGCCATGAAAATGTTTGAGCATGCAACCAAAGCGGGAGCCGAATACGTCTATGGTGACGTCCAGAAAGTAATTCCGCAAGCAGACAAAACCTTTTTGCTCGACTGTGGCTCGAAACAATTTAGTACCAGAGCCGTCATTATCGCCACGGGCACTAAACATCGCCGACTATCAATCCCAGGCGAAACCGAACTCGCTGGTCGTGGCATTTCATGGTGTGCAATCTGTGACGGATCATTTTACAAAGATAAAGAAGTCGTAGTAATTGGTGGTGGTGATGCAGCCGTTGAAGAGGCACTTTACCTCGCAGGAATTGCAAGCAAAGTATATATAATTCATCGACGTGATGAATTCCGAGCGGCTAATGTTTTACAAGAACGAGCATTTGCCAACAACAAAATCGAAATCATCTGGGACACAGTGCCAACAAAATTCATCGCTGATGAAAATGGTAAATTCAAAAGCATTACCTTACAAAATACCAAAACAGAAACTGAAATCGAATTAACAGTTGCTGGCGCCTTTATTTATATCGGAAACGATCCAGTTACCAATATGGTTGCCGAATTAGGAATTACGAACAACACTGGTAACATCATCGTTGATGCAAAAATGGCGACTAGCGTTCCAGGTATCTTTGCTGCTGGTGACGTAATCGAAAAAGACCTTCGTCAAGTTGTAACAGCAACTAACGATGGAGCAATTGCTGCCCAGAATGTATATAAATATCTAGAAGAGTAGTCGAAAGGCTACTTTTTCTTTGTGCCTTACTGTCGATTAATCAAAAACAAATCAATGATAAAAATCAACTTTTTTTTGACATATTTAAAAAAATACTGCATATTATAATTATAGAACCCCTAGCGTCTCTGTCAAGCATATGTAAACCACGGGTGGGGAATTTTTACTTGAAAGGAAATTTTATGATAAAAGAACACCTGACATTCTAATAGCAAATAGAATATTTGAAAGCTCAAAACATAGCCATAGAGGATGAACAAAAAGCGATGAAAATATTAAAGAACATGAATCTTAGAAGATTAAATAAATACTTATTTTAGTTAAGGATAATTCTATTTATTATGAATTTAATTTTTTCGACCTGTATAATATTTAATTAATTCTAAGATTATACTTAACATATTATATAATAGAAATTTCAGTCAAATCCCTCAAATTTATCATGACATCAATTTTTTGTACTAAAACTAATGGTTTTAATGGTCACATGGTTTGATTCAGATTGAAAGCTTTGTTGAAGTTTATAAATTTTCCATCGAATTGAAACCTATTGGCTTTCCAATTTGATTGGGAAGTATTGTTTTTAAAACAACATTAACGACCAGTGAGCAAATAAATTTAAATATTCTAAATAAAGTAGGTTCAAATAAAATAAGTCTGACATATAATATAAGGTTAGAACGAAAAATAAGCCCCATTATAAATAGGATGCAATTTAGACATGACACCAAAATAACAAAACACAAAAAGAATACAAGTAAATAGGGGTATAAGTGTCCAAAAGTGTTCAAAAAGTGTTCAAACTCGGATTTTACCAAGGTTTTCCTTGTATTTACAACAAACTTTGCAAAAAAATGTTATTTTTTTAAAAAAAGTGTTGACAAAATTAACTTTAGATGGTAGAATTCTACTCATGGAAATCATTGCTCATTTGTAGAAGTGATTCCAAAAAAGAAAGGATGTCGAAGTAAAATGTTAAAAACATTATTAGTTTCAATTTTAGCTGTGGTAGCATTAGCTTTACCTACAGCAACTGCAGAAGCGACTCAAGTACAAGGTCGTGAGTGGCGTTACAACAATGGGTGGACATTAGTTAATGCTCAAAATCAGGTAGTTACTGGTTGGTATAACGCTGGTACAATTACTGACTCAAGATGGTTTTTGTTTAACAATGCTGGTCGTTTACAAACTGGTTGGCAACAAGTAGGGAATCAATGGTTCTTCTTGTATAACAATGGAACTCCTGCTACTGGTTTAGGTCAAATGCAAGTTGGTCCACAAATTATTGGAGGTCGAACTTTCTACTTACGTTCTAATGGTGCGATGGCAACTGGTTGGGCAAATGGTGACCGTTTATACCATGCGACTGGTGGACATCAGTTGTTTGGTTGGCAACGTGTTGGTACTCAGTGGTTCTACCTTGATGCAACTACTGGAGTACGACAAGGTAACGGTTCTCATAATCGAGTTACAGTTACAACTAGCCATCCAGGTGTGTATTTATTCCATAATGGTGTAATGCAAACAGGTTGGACAAATGTTGGTGGTGGAAACTGGACGTTTTCAGCGCGTAACGGACGTCTGCAACATAACGTTTGGCGTCGTGCTAGCGGACATTGGTATCACATTGGTGCTGATGGTTATATGACTCGCGCAAATCAAAGAGGTGTAGCTGCTACTGGTATTACTAACATTACTAATACTGCTGGTGGTACTGGAAACAATGGATGGTTCGCATTTGATAATAACGGTCGTATGAGAACTGGTTGGTTCAATACTGGTGGTCATTACTACTTTGCGAATGCAAGTGGACGTATAGTTGAGGGATGGCATAATTCAGGGCAAAACAGATTCTTCTTAAGAACTGAAGCTACTGCTACTGCATCAAATCCTCGATTCAGTATGGCTGTTGGAACTTTAATGATTGATGGTATTGATAATGTATTTGCTGCTAACGGACGTTGGTTAGGTACTGTAACGACACCTGAAAATCAGACACCTGGTGGTGGTGGTAATCTGCCTGCTACAACAAATGCACAATGGTGTGCTGCATTCGCAGTTGACACAGCTACTAATCTTACTATTGCAAATTTAATTGGTGGTACTCCAGCGGCGGTTACTGGTGGTATTTGTGAAGTCGTAGCGGCGGTTACAACTACACCTACAGTTGCTAATGCAACTGAGTGTGATAATATGGCTGGTTCACTAAATAATGTAACACAGGTAGTTGTTGAATCAGCTGATGCAGTTGAAGCAGTTTACGATGAAGATGGAGAATTAGTAACTCCTGCAAGTCCTGCAGTCTGTGTTCTTCTTACTACAACTACAACTACTCACAATCGCTAATCATTAAAATTTAATATTCAGAAAACATCTTCTTCGGAAGGTGTTTTTACTTTTAAAGTTAAGCATACTTTCTTGTGTTTTGGTAACTAGGTGTGTTATAATTTATTTTAACTGGAGGTCAAAATATGAAAGAATTACTAAAACAAAGGCTAATTCAATATGCTCAGGTTGATACGCAAGCGGATATGAATAATCAGAATTGTCCGTCATCACCAGGGCAGTTGGTTTTGGCGAAATTGTTGGTTGATGAGTTGAAATCTATCGGGATGCGTGATGTAGTAATTGATGAGTATGGCTATGTGATGGCAACGCTGCTAAGTAATACAGATAAAGAAGTCGCAACGATTGGTTTTCTTGCGCATCTGGATACGGCGCTTGATATGACTGGTAAAGGGGTCAAGCCAAAGGTTTTTGAAAATTACCAAGGTGGGGATTTGCGATTGAACGAGAATGTGATTTTATCACCGAATGATTTTCCGAATTTACAGAATTATGTCGGGCATGATTTGATTACAACGGACGGAACGACGTTGCTCGGTGCTGATAATAAGGCGGGAATTGCTGAGATTATGACGGCAATGGAGTATTTGATTGCCAATCCTGACATCAAGCATGGTATGATTCGCGTCGCTTTTACCCCTGATGAGGAGATTGGGCGGGGACCACATCGTTTTGATGTTGCCAAATTTGGAGCTAAGTTTGCTTATACCGTTGACGGTGGACCGCTGGGTGAGTTGCAATATGAGAGTTTTAATGCTGCGAGTGCTGTTTTAGTGTTTAACGGTAATAGCGTTCATCCAGGGACGGCAAAGGATTTGATGGTTAATTCGGCGAAAATTGCGATGGAATTTCACGCACTGTTGCCAACTGAGCAGGCACCAGAATTTACAGACGGTTATGATGGTTTTTTCCATTTGACCCATTTGAATGCGACTGTTGAAAAGACGGAAAGTTACTACATTATTCGGGATTTTGATGCACAGTTGTTCATGGATAAAAAAATGTTAGTAGAGCGGGTTGTGAAAGAATTGCAAGCAAAATATGGTGAGTCAGCGATTGAGCTGACCTTGGTGGATTCTTACTACAACATGGCGGAGAAAATCAAAGAAGTACCAGTTGTGCTAGAAATTGCCGAAGTAGCGATGCGAAATTTAGACATCGAGCCAGTGAATAATCCTGTTCGTGGTGGGACAGACGGGTCACAATTATCATATATGGGATTACCAACGCCGAACATCTTTGTTGGCGGTGAAAATTTTCATGGGAAATTTGAATTTGCATCGGTTGATGTAATGGAAAAAGCAACGATGACAATCGTTGAAATTGTAAAAGAGGTTGAGAAAAGAGCTTAAAAATGAGGTGTTTGATTCATGGCAATTGGAATTATTGGTGCGATGGCACAGGAAGTTGTAATTTTGAAAGACTTAATCGACGTTCAGCGAGTTGAAAAGCACCTGCACGTTGAGTTTACCATCGGGACTCTACATGATAAAGAGGTTGTTTTGTTAGAGAGTGGGATCGGGAAAGTAAATGTTGCAATTGCAACAACGTTATTACTGGAAAAATTTGCGATCAAAACAGTAATTAATACTGGTTCAGCTGGTGGTATTAAAACAGAAGCTGAAGTCGGTGATGTGGTTATTAGCGAAACAGTCGCTTATCATGATGTTGATGTAACTGGATTTGGCTACGAATGGGGGCAAGTTCCAGGATTACCAGCAGTTTTTGAAGCTGATTCGGTTTTAGTAAATAAAGTCGAAGAGGCTCTTACTAAAATAACAGGAGCACGTTATTTAAAAGGTCAAATAGTAACTGGTGATGCTTTTGTTAACCGATCAACGCAGATGGAAACGATTAAAGCAAATTTCGCTTACGCAGTTGCACTAGAAATGGAAGCTGCTGCTGTGGCTCAAGTTTGTCATATTGCTGATGTTCCATTCGTAGTTGTTCGAGCATTATCGGATATTGCTGGTAAAGAATCCCACATTTCCTTTAATGAATTTTTACCGAAAGCAGCTGTGATATCATCAGAGCTGGTAGTAGAACTGGTTAAAATATTGTAAAAGAACACTCTAATTTGATATGACTATTAACGAGATTATTAGTGTTTTGCGTTCGACTATGGATGTTTTACTGATAATAATTGCTACTTAAAAATTGAGTGATTAGATAAAATAACGGATTGTTTTGCTAAAATTTAGTAAAACAATTTTTGTTATTTGTATCGTTGTTAATCCAACTATTTTTGTAGATGAATTTTATCAAAATGCATTATTTCGTAAAAAAAATCCTACTATTCATAGTAAGTTAATAAAAATGGGTAAAATAAGTTGTGTTATACTGATAAAAGTGTTACAATTAAGAGTGGTTGTTAAAACGAAATTTAAGAAATTTGGTGATTAATTATGATGAAAGCTTTAAAAAAGAAATTTGATCCAGGGATAAAGTTGCTAAAAAATGCACAACCTGTAGCTGATAAGGTAATGGCACTTGAGGCGCAGATGGCGGCTTTAACCGATGAGCAGTTACAAGCAAAGACACTAGAATTCCGCGAGCGTTTAGCAAATGGTGCAACTTTAGACGATCTTTTGCCAGAGGCGTTTGCCGTTGTTCGTGAAGCGTCAACGCGTGTTTTAGGGATGACACCTTATCGCGTGCAGGTTCTTGGTGGGATTTGTTTGCATGGTGGAAATATTTCAGAAATGCGTACTGGTGAGGGTAAGACATTAACGTCATCAATGCCAGCGTATTTGAATGCACTCTCGGGTAAAGGTGTTCATATTATTACGGTCAATGAATATTTAGCAAGTCGTGACTCGGAAGAAATGGGTGAATTACATAAGTGGCTCGGTTTAACGGTTGGTTTAAACTTATCTTCAATAACACCAGAAGAAAAGCAGGCGGCTTATGCTTGTGATATCACATACTCAACGAATAACGAGGTCGGATTTGACTACTTACGTGACCATATGGTTATGTATGCTAATCAGCAAGTTCAGCGTGGCTTAAATTATGCGATTATTGATGAGGTCGATTCAATTCTAGTCGATGAAGCAAGAACACCGTTAATTATTTCAGGTGGGAAGAAAAACACCGAAAATCAGTATATTCAAGCAGATCGACTTGTGAAATCAATGACAGAAGATGAGCATTTTGAAATTGACGTCAAAACGAAAAATATTCAATTAACTGAAGTTGGGATGAGTAAGGCAGAGCAATATCTAAACATTAACAATATCTATGATGTGTCGAACGCAGCACTACTTCACCATGTCAACAATTCATTACGAGCAAATTATATTATGGGTCGTGATGTTGACTACGTTGTTGAAGAGGGTGAAATCGTAATTGTTGACCAGTTTACCGGTCGTAAAATGCCAGGTCGTGCTTATTCAGAAGGGTTGCATCAAGCAATTCAAGCCAAAGAAGATGTGGAAATCAAGAAAGAAACATCAACACTTGCAACGATTACTTTCCAGAACCTTTTCCGACTGTATAACAAGCTGTCTGGGATGACTGGTACGGCGAAGACGGAAGAGGAAGAATTCCGTAACATCTACAACATGCTTGTTGTGGAAGTACCAACCAACAAACCGATCACCAGAATTGATGCTCCAGATTTTATGTACAAAAACATGAAAGCTAAATTTACTGCCGTTGCCGATGAAGTAACAAAAATTCATGCAACTGGTCAACCAATCTTACTTGGAACTGTTTCGGTAGAGACTTCAGAATTAGTTTCACATTTACTAAAACAACGTGGCATTAAGCACAAGGTTTTAAACGCAAAGAATCACGAAAATGAGGCTGGAATTATCGCTGATGCTGGTAAAAAAGGTGCAGTAACAATTGCGACCAATATGGCTGGTCGTGGTACAGATATCAAGATTGATGATGAGGTAAAAGCACTTGGAGGGCTTGCTGTAATCGGTACAGAACGTCATGAATCACGTCGAATTGATAATCAGCTCCGTGGTCGTGCTGGTCGTCAAGGTGACCCAGGTTACACAAGATTTTATATGTCATTTGAAGATGAGCTATTCCGTCGTTTCGGTGGCGATCGCATGATGACAATTGGAAAGATGATGGATGATAACCACCCGATGGAGTCAAAAATGTTAACACGTCAAATCACGGGAGCACAAATGCGCGTTGAGGGGAATAACTTTGATACCCGTAAAAACCTCCTTGAGTACGACGATGTAATTCGTGTTCAGCGTGAAAAGATGTATGCTCAGCGTGAGAATGTTTTAACAGCTGATGATTTGACTGAATCAATCTTCGGTATGGTTGAAAATTCAATTGCCCGCATGGTTGAAGCACATGTGCCGAATTTAGACGACAAAGAAAGTCGCTATGATTATGAAGGGCTAGTAAAAGTTGCAAATGGTAAACTATTTGGGCGTAATCCGCTGACATTGGCGAATGTTGACGGTAAAACAGTCGAGCAATTAATTGAATATTTTGTTAATATTATCAAAACAGGTTACAATGAAAAAGGTCGTTTTGTTAGTGAGGAAACCCCTGGTGGTGCCGATTCATTCAAAGAATTCCAGAAAGTAATCGTGCTCCGCGTAGTTGACACGCACTGGATGGCACATATTGATGCGATGGACGGATTGCGACAAGGAATTCATTTACGTTCTTATGGTCAAATTAATCCACTTGAGGATTACAAAAACGAAGGTTACCAAATGTTTAGTAATCTCATTGAACGAATCGAAGATGATGTAACTCGTTATATCTTCCTCGCTGAAATTCGCCAAAACCTTGAGCGCCAACAAGTCGCAAAAGGGATCAAAGCGAATAGCGGAAAAGAAGAAGTGAAGAAACAACCAATTAAACGATCGGCTGACAAAGTTGGTCGCAACGATGAATGTCCATGCGGTAGTGGGAAGAAGTATAAGGCTTGTTGCGGATAAAAACTCGTTTTAAATTAATATCAGAACAATCACTTTATAAGTGGTTGTTTTAGTAAGAATGGGAATGGAGGTGTTTTAGGATTATGGAAATGTTTGAAATTAAAAAGAGTATCGCGTCAATGCAAGAGAAAGTTACCGCTTTTCAGACTGCTTTAGCGATTGCAGAAAAAGAAAAAGAAATCAAAAAGTACGAAGAAATCATGCAAGCGCCGAGGTTTTGGGATGACCAGCGAGGTGCGCAGGAGACGATTAATGCGATGAATACCATCAAGTCGAAAGTCGAGCGATTTTACGAGTTTGCGGGTCGCATCGAAGATTTGGAGGTCGAGCTGGAAATGATAATGGATGAACCAGACGATGATTTAATTGCTGATTTAGGTGTTTCTGTTTCGACTGCTAATACCGATTTATCAGCTTTTGAGTTGGAGGTTTTGTTATCAGAACCGTATGATGCGAACAATGCCATTTTAGAGTTACACCCAGGAGCTGGTGGGACTGAATCGCAAGATTGGGCAGAGATGTTATACCGTATGTATACTCGTTTTGCTGAGAAGAAAGGGTACAAGTTGGAGTTGTTGGATTATCAGAAAGGTGAGGAAGCGGGCATTAAATCTGTGTTGTTCAAGGTAAAGGGGCTGAATGCTTACGGTTACTTGAAATCCGAACGTGGCGTTCATCGTTTAGTGAGAATCTCGCCATTCGACTCGGGCGGTCGTCGCCATACTTCATTTTGTTCGTGTGATGTTATGCCCGAATTTGAAGGCGAAATTAATGTTGAAGTGAAAGACGAAGACATCAAAGTCGATACTTACCGAGCAAGTGGCGCTGGTGGTCAACATATCAATACGACCGATTCAGCGGTTCGAATTACGCATACTCCGACTGGGATAATTGTTACTTGTCAAAGCCAACGTTCACAGATTAAAAATCGCGATGCGGCAGTGCAGATGTTAAAATCGAAACTTTATCAACTTGAACTCGATAAACAAGCCGCCGAACTCGCAGCCATCCGCGGTGAAGTCAAAGAAATCGGCTGGGGGAGTCAAATCCGATCATACGTATTTCATCCGTATTCATTAGTTAAGGATACTAGAACGGGTTATGAAGTCGGGAATGCTGGTGCGGTCATGGATGGTAATCTCGATGGCTTTATTGATGCGTATTTAAGAAAGAATAGTGAATAGTATAGTTATAGTATAGGTGATTTTAAAATTTAATGACTTGAACCACAAAAACCCTCAAAAACCAGATTTTTTCGTATTTGAGGGTTTTTCGTAATTAGCTATTTTATCATAAAAAGAGGTTATTTCGCCTAAGCTAGATAGCCGCTTAAATCTTGCAGTTCTTCTAAATCAAGAGTTGCGTATACGGATTTGGTGCCGTCTGCCAGAACCATCTCCTTTCCATATAAAATGTGTATTAGGCAATTGCAAAATCAGCTTATTTTAGTATCACAAAATTTTTATGCACGAAAAACCATATTTTCCGGTGATTCTCGTGCATTTTTGACACTTACGATATGCCCGAAGAGAATGAAAGTGGCGTTTTTGCTTGATTTTGAGCCTTTTTGAGCCTTACAAACACCAAAACGCACGAAAATCTTAAAATTTATGTAATTATCGTGCTTTTCGCAATTACCTATAAAATGTGTATCAATATGAGGAAACGGAAAGCTCAACGAGATATTTTTTCAACCAAAGCTGCACTCTTAGAATACCCACAGAATAACCAACGATTTCGCAATTAAATAAGCTAGGTTGCATTTTATATACAATTTACCTTTTTGCTATTGACTTTTTCAAATTTTTTCGCTATAATGAAAAACGTCAGTTATTAGCACTCGTCACCAAAGAGTGACAAAATATAATTATGAGGTGAAATTTATGAAACAATTCCAAACAGAATCAAAACGAATTCTAGATCTAATGATCAATTCGGTCTATAAAAACAGGGAAATTTTCTTGCGAGAGTTAATCTCGAATGCAAGTGATGCAATTGATAAAATGTATTATAAGTCATTAACAGATGATAACCTAACATTTAACGCTGATGACTATTACATCAAAATTACCCCAGACGCAGATGCACGTACTCTAACAATTGAAGATACTGGAATCGGGATGAATGCCGAAGATATGGAAAATAATCTTGGAATCATCGCCAATAGTGGATCATTCAAGTTTAAAAATGAAGAAAAAATTGAAAATGATCATGAAATTATCGGTCAATTTGGGGTTGGTTTTTACTCTGCATTTCTAATAGCAGATAAAGTCGAAGTATATTCAAGCAAAGTAGGAGATCATGTAACGAATAAATGGACTTCACAAGGTGCAGAGGGTTACATACTAGAAGAAGTTGATGTTGATATTAAAGGAACAAAAATCGTGTTAACACTAAAAGAAAACACGGAAGATGATAACTATGACGAGTTTGTACAGACTCATACGTTACGTCGAATCATCAAAAAATACTCTGACTTCATTAGATATCCAATTAAGCTTGACATTACGACAAGCCAATTAAAAGAAGGGAGCGAAGATGAGTACGAAGAAATAACAAAAGAGGAAACAATAAATTCGCAAGTTCCAATTTGGAAGAAAAATCGTTCAGAGCTGACGGATGAAGATTATCAGAATTTTTACCATGAAAAACATTTTGGGTTTGATCAACCGCTGGCACATGCCCACATTTCGGTCGATGGGAATGTTTCGTACAATGCGTTGTTATATGTACCTGGGAATACCCCATTTGACTTTTATACACCTGATTATAAGAAAGGGTTAGAACTGTATTCTAGTGGTGTGTTAATCATGGATAAGTGTGAGGATTTATTGCCAGATTATTTTAATTTCGTCAAAGGGATTGTTGATTCGGAAGATTTATCGCTTAATATTTCACGGGAAGTTTTACAAAATGATCGTCAGTTGAGTCTAATTGCGAAGAATTTGCAGACGAAAATCAAGAATGAATTGGCGAAATTGTTAAAGTCTGATTTTGACAAGTACACCCTGTTTTATGAAAACTTTGGTCGTACATTGAAATTCGGTGTTTATTCGGACTTTGGGCAGCATAAAGAAGTTTTACAAGATTTGTTGATTTTTGAATCGTCGTTTGAAGATAAGTATACGACATTGGTGGATTATGTTGAACGAATGGTTCTTGACCAAGAAGCAATTTATTATGCGACTGGTGAGAGTAAAGAGCGAATTAAGAAGTCACCGCAAGCCGAAGCCTTGCTTGATGCTGGCTATGAAATCCTGTATTTCACTGATGACGTGGATGAGTTTGCAATCAAAATGTTGATGAATTATCAGGATAAACCGTTTAAACCAGCAAGCGAGTTTAAAGCCGAAGGTGATACAAAAGCTGATGAAGAGGCGAATACTGAGTTTAAAGATGTATTCGAAGCGATGAACTCGCAACTAGGCGGGAAAGTCACAGCGGTTTTAGCATCGAGTCGTTTAAAGAGCCATCCAGTAGCCCTCGGTCACAAAGGCGAAATCTCGATTGAAATGGAAAAAGTGATGAACTCAATGCCGACTGGTGGTAATGTACAAGCCGAAAAAGTCCTCGAAGTCAATACAAACCACGAAATCTTTGAAACTTTAAAATCAGCACAAGCTAATGACGAGGCGAGATTCCATTTAATGACTAATGTTTTATATAATCAAGCACGACTAATTGAAGGACTCGACATCGAAGACCCAGTGGTCTTTGCTCAAGATGTTGCAAAATTAATGGTTTAAGAAGTAAAAATCTCGTGATTTTGCCTAAAAGAGAACTTATTGGAATTTCACATCTGAAATATCTGAGCTTATTATGATTGAGTACATATCAAAAAGTTTCTTTTATACAATAAAACGCCCGAATATTTGTCACACATGGCAAACGTTCGGGCGTTCCTTTATCATTTTGGATATAAAATAAGAGGAGTTTTTTAACGTTATTGGTAATTGTCAGAAATTAAGCTTTATTTCTGCATTGGGGAGGTTCTTACAGTGTTTTCTAGCCGATGATGGATTATTATGGTGTAACCTCGCAAGTAAAAATGATTAGATTCCTAAGTTCTGATTGTTTTATTTTATTTCGTTTAGTGTAAAAAAAGAATTATCAAAACGTAATATAGTTAGTTGGCGCTGCTCATCATCGTCAGGTGGTTGCAAAAAATGTTTTAAAAGGTTTGAAAATTTATTTTGGTAGGTAGTTCTCAAATAGGTTATAATATGGTATAATTGTTACAATAATTATTTAAGAGGTGAGCGAGATGCCAGCAAAATATTATCGAGTTAATACAACGGAAGATGGAAGTGTTGCGATTAATGCGCAAAGTTTTAAGATTATGGCGCGTGGGGCGCTAGCTGAGATTAAAGGGATTTGTAAGACGTTTGAAAAGGTTGCGCCATCAATTACAGAGAAGTTTAATAATAAGAATCATCGTAGTGGTGTTGAAGTTGAAATCGAGTCTGATGGTGTGGTTATTGATGTTTATTTAAGTATTGCGATGGGTCAAAAAACAGTTGTAGTTGCTGAACAAGTGCAAAAAGCTGTCCATGAGATGATTGAAAATATGACATCAATGCGCGCGAAAGCCGTTTATGTGCATGTTGTAGATATTGATTTTGAATAAATTATTACTAAAATAAAACAAGGCGTATTCTTGTTAAATTCATTGAAAAACTCTAAGTTCTATTCAAAATCAAGAGAATAGAAATATCAGAAGCCCGTAATCAAGGGTCTTGAAATTTGAAATTAAATGATTTTTGTCTAAGAGAGGACTTTTTCAGTGGTTTTGCTGAAGATGCCTTTTTACTTTGACATTCAAACAAAAATTTGATATAATTTTGTTAGTAGGAGCTTAGTGGGGACTAATAGCTCATAAATTTGCTAAGTCCCTGTAGCTGTATGATTTAAGACTAGGCAGATGTTATGGTTTCCATATTGTTCGTTCTTCGCAGAGAAATTGAACCATTCATAAAATTTAGGAGGAATTTTAAATGTTATTTGACCAATTAAAAGAACTTATTAAAACGGAATTAGGGTTTGACACAGATGGTTTAACACTTGAGTCAACGCTTGATGATATGGGGGCGGATTCATTAGATGCGGTTGAGTTAATCATGGCGATTGAAGAAAAATTTGAAATTGAAATTGCGGAAACTGATGCGAAAGAATTTACTAGTTTAGGAAATATTGTAGCTTATATTGAGTCGAAGGTTTAAGGATGGAGAGTATGGCAGAAGTAAAAGATATAAATTTAGACGAAACGAAAGCAATTTTAAATGACTTGTTTGTCGACATTTTTAACCAAGTGCTTGCTTTAGAGAAGAAAATTTTTGAGCAGGATAAAAATTTTCGTGATGTTAGTATGACCGAAACGCACGTCCTTGAAGCGGTGCGTAAATGTGATCCACCGACGATGGGTAACGTCGCGGCGAAATTGCAAATTACGCCGAGTACGCTGACATCGTCGGTGAATAAGCTGATTACGAAAGGATATGTTAACCGTCATCGTAGTGAAGTTGATCGCCGAATTGTGACATTAAGTTTGACGGAAAAAGGTGAATCAGTTTTCGAGTTACATGAAGAATTTCACCGTGATTTAGTTGAGGCAGCAGTCGCTGATCTCGAGAATCGTGATGACTTGAAGAAGGCTTTACAATCAATGCACCGTTTCTTTCAGAAGATTAACGCCAAACATAATGGCTAAAAACGCACATTAATCTGTGCGTTCTCTTTGTTTTAGTAGCATTATTATTAACAGAAAAAGAGGTGATTTTAAATGATGAACCAGTTAAATGATGAACCCAATGAGCAAAAGCCAAAATTTCGAGTTACGGTCGTAAAAGTTTTAGTAGCTTTGAATGTTTTAGTATGGGGGTTAGGTGCTTATTTATGGTTTAATACGACGGATTCACCACCAGTACGAGCAGAAAATTTTATGATGGCAAGAGATATTGCGCCCCCGATTCAGACTGACTTTTCGGATTTACGACTTGATTTGGCACTGCGGTTGGTTGATACTGATTTGGAAATTGCCAGTAGTAATGCGTTGTTGATTAACCTTAATACGGGTGAGATTTTGTTTAATCACAATGGCGAGCAACGGGCGTATCCTGCTTCGGTGACGAAAATCATGACGGTTTTGCTAGGGATTAAATATGGTGAAAGTGACACTGTTAATATTCATGCTGATTTTGGATCATTGATGAACTCAGGAGCCACGTTAGCTGGTTTTGTTTATGGTGAAATGCGAACTTTTTCGGAAATTTTACACGGCTCAATGCTGTCATCTGGTGCTGATGCTACGTCAGCACTTGCGTATTATATTTCGGGTTCATATCAAGAATTTGTTGATTTAATGAATGCAACAGCTACACATTTAGGAATGGTAAATACCCATTTTATGAACGCATCTGGATTACACCATGAAAATCATTTTACAACTGCTTACGATATCGCATTACTACTCGATTATGCTTTGAATTATCCAAAATTCCGACGGATTTTTACAACGGCAACGTACTCATTTACTGATTTCTTTGGACAACAACAGGAAATGCGCTCAACAATGCAGCAAAATATGGCATCACTTTTCTTTAATGGTGGTCACATTTTAGGTGGTAAAACAGGATATACAACGCCAGCTGGACTTTGTTTAGCAAGCATTGCGACCGATGGTGAACACGAATTTGCGTTGATTACCTTTGGGGCATCGAGGAGTAATGGAGAGGGCTTGCATATTAGCGATGCTTTTTCGATCTATGAATATTTTTTTAACATAATTGAGTAATTCTTGCAACGACCAATCCCCAGGGGTTGTGAATCAGCCGTAAATGGCAGATTAACTAAGGAGTGTTTTAGTAATGAAAGTAAATGATTTTGATTTTAGTTTACCAGCGGAACTAATTGCTCAGACGCCGCTTGCGAAACGTGATGCGTCGCGATTAATGGTTTTAGATGTACAAAAACAAGAGTTTAGACATCAACAATTTACAGATATTATTGATGAGCTTGAAGTTGGTGATACATTGGTATTGAATAATACGAAAGTTATGCCTGCGCGGTTACTTGGAATAAAGGAAGAAACAGGTGCGACGATTGAGGTTCTTCTTTTAACACAACTGGAAAATGATCGCTGGGAAGTGCTGATTAAACCAGCGAAACGAGTGCCGAATGGAACGGTAATCTCGTTTGGCGATGGAATGCTTAAAGCGGAGTGTATCGCGAAGAAAGATGATGGTCTTTGTGAGGTTGAGTTTAGTTATGACGGGATTTTCTACGAGATTCTTGACGAGCTAGGCGAAATGCCATTACCACCATATATTACTGCGAAGCTAGCTGATCAAGATCGCTATCAGACGGTCTATGGGAAGGAAATCGGTGCGGCGGCAGCGTCGACGGCTGGTTTGCATTTCACGGAAGATCTGCTATCGGCGGTTGCAGCAAAAGGGGTTAATATTACGTTTATTACGCTGCATATTGGGATTGGGACGTTCCGACCAGTGAAAGTGGATAATGTTGAGGATCACGATATGCATGCGGAATTTTATCGTGTCTCTGCGGAAACTGCTAAGACTCTTAATATGACCCGTGAAAATGGGGGGCGGATAATTTGTGTGGGGACATCGGCGGTTCGGTTATTGGAGACGCTTGTGCGAAAAATGACTGAATTTGAGGCTTGTGATGGTTGGACGGATATTTTCATTTATCCAGGGTTTGAGTTCCTTGCGGTCGATGGGATGGTGACGAATTTTCATTTGCCGAAGTCAACGTTGATTATGATGATTTCGGCGTTAGCGGGCAAGGAGTTTGTAATGGAAGCTTATCAAGCAGCAATTATCGAGCGATACCGATTTTTTAGTTTTGGTGATGCGATGTTGATTAAAAAAAATGAAACCAAGCGTGTCATGCCCGACAAGTAAATGTCGTTTGTTACAGAAAAGTCGTTGCTCGCTGAGAAGAAAAACGCAAGATTTTCGCACGAAACGAAATTTGACCTCGAGGGGTGTACGAGGAGTAACTAGATTAAGACGAAGTAGGTAGTTTTGGTATGTTAGAATTGAAAGTTGGTAAAAATGATGACTTCATTACTTGGAAACTAATTCCCAACCAAACTTTTGTTGAGATTGTTTTTCAGATTTGAGCGCAAATTCTGATACAAGGGTGTCGTGGGTGAAAAAGTTGGATGACGAGTAATTCAAAATTTTTGATGAGAAGCTGGAAATTTTTGAGAATTTAGTAGATAGTTTGTGATTAGTTGTTGTAACAAAAAACCAAACCAAATGACGGTGGCGGTGATTTCTTGGATTGGCTTGGATAAACGGGGAACGTTTTCAAGAAATAAAGAGTTGACAAGATAGGGCACTTTTGGTAAGATATTAAAAATTTATTTATTCCTAAATGAATGAATTGCGGATTTGCTTGATGGAACACTTAAAATAGTGGGCTTATCCAGTTCGTATGAGAGGCTGAAACATTTTCACAGTCTCTTTTTTTAAAACCATCAGGTTAATCAAGACCCACGAGATTAAGGAGGAAAAAGATGTTCAAGTTTAAAAGGTTTCTTAAAAGTTCGCAAATTATAATTGGCGGAAGTATTGTCCTCACACTTGTGTTAATGGCGGTTTTTGCGCCACTTGTTGTGACACATGATCCCCTTGCCATTAATATTCCTGCTAGGCTTTCCTCCCCATCAGTAGAAAATTGGTTAGGAACGGATGCTCTTGGTCGAGATGTATTTTCACGACTGGTCTTTGGAACACGTATTAGTCTAACGATCGGTGTTTTGGCTTCTCTTTTCGGAGTGATTGTTGGGGTGACGATGGGGATTGTTTCTGGTTATTATGGGAAATGGGTGGATAGTGTTGTCATGCGTTTCTGTGATGTTTTACTGGCATTTCCTGGGATTTTGCTTGCATTAGGGATTGTTACAATTTTGGGTGCAAGTACGTTTAATACTATTGTGGCTGTTTCTATTTTCGCTGTTCCGCTTTTTGCTCGGATTGCACGAGGGCAAGCCATGCAGGTGAAGAAAGCTGAGTATATTGATGCGATTAAAACGGTGGGTGCGAGTGATTTCCGTATTTTGATACGTCACATTTTGCCTAATATCCTTTCCCCGATTACGGTTCAGATGACGCTCTATATTGCAACTGCCATTGTGACGGCGGCAAGTTTGTCCTTTTTAGGGCTTGGGACGCAACAACCAACACCTGAGTGGGGAACGATGTTGGCGGATGGGCGTGAGTTTTTGCTACAAGCGCCACATCTTGTTTTATATCCAGGTTTAGCGATTTTAATTACTGTGCTTGGAATTAATTTGCTTGGCGATGGACTGCGAGATGTCCTTAGACCAAGAGGGAGGTAAATGATATGGTTTATTTCTTTTTAAAACGTTTGTTGCAAATGATTCCTGTTGTGATTGGTGTTACTTTGGCGGTTTTCTTGATGTTACATCTGATTCCAGGTGATCCAGCAAGGATTATGGCAGGAGAGGTAGCGAGTCCAGAGCAATTAGAGCAAATGCGGATTAATTTAGGGCTTCATTTACCACTTCACGAGCAATTTTTAAACTATTTTGGTAATTTGCTGCGCGGGGATATGGGTAACTCTATTCGGACTGGTCGACCTGTGGTTCTTGAAATTTTTGAGAATCGGTTTATGATTACGTTACAACTTGCCATGGCGGGTACGTCTCTTTCTATTTTGTTAGGATTGATTGTTGGTGTTTTCTCGGCGGCGATGAAGAATAAATACAGTTTCGTTGAGAAGTTGTTAATGCTGTTTTCTTTGATTGGTTTAAGTATGCCGAATTTTTGGCTTGGTATTTTGTTGATTCAGTTCTTTAGTGTTAGGATGGGTTGGTTACCAAGTATCGGTTGGGGTACATGGCAACAGATGGTTATGCCAATGTTGGCTCTTGGTGTGACGGGTATGGCGGTTATTGCTCGTATGACTTCTAATTCATTAACAGAAGTGTTGGCACAGGATTATATCCGTACTGCTTATGCAAAAGGGGTTAAGAGTAGTGTGATTATCTTTAGACACGCCCTGAAGAATGGGTTGATCCCTGTAGTGACAATTGTTGGTTTGCAGTTTGGTAGCTTGCTAGGTGGTGCCATTATTACGGAGAGTATTTTTGCGATTAACGGACTTGGCAGGCTTGTTGTTGACGCGATTAGGGCACAGGATTTTCCGCTTTTGCAAGGGGCAGTGCTTGTTTATGCCCTCGTCTTTGTAGTTGTAAATTTCTTAGTGGATATTTCCTATCGACTGATTAATAAGCGAATAGAACTGAATTAGGAGGATGGGATGATGACGAAACCATTATTACAAATCAATGAGTTAAAAACCTCCTTTTTTAGCGACCTTGGTGAGATTAAGGCGGTTAATGGAATTAGTTTCGGGTTGGAAGCAGGAAGAACCATTGGGATTGTCGGGGAGTCAGGTTCGGGTAAGAGTATTACGAGTTTGTCGATTATGCAACTTTTACATGGGACCTCAGGCAAGATTATGGGTGGTGAGATATTGTTTAAGGGGCGTGATTTGTTAAAGCTTAAAGAGGTCGATATGCGTCAAATCCGTGGGAATGAGATTTCGATGATTTTTCAGGAACCGATGACTAGTTTGAATCCAACGATGAAGATTGGTGAGCAAATTGCGGAGGCGATTCGTATTCACCAACAGGCATCGCGAAAAGTAGCCTGGAATAAGGCGGTGGATATGCTTGATAAGGTGGGGATTCCCTCGCCAGAAAAGCGTGCCAATCAGTACCCATTTGAGCTTTCAGGTGGGATGCGACAACGGGTCATGATTGCGATGGCTCTGGTGTCTAATCCTGAATTATTAATTGCAGATGAGCCAACAACGGCACTTGATGTAACGATTCAGGCGCAAATTTTAAAACTCATTAAGGAATTACAAGCTGAAACTGATACGGCGATGATTATGATTACCCATGATTTAGGGGTAATTGCCGAAACGTGTGATAATGTGGCTGTGATGTATTGCGGTAAGGTGGTTGAGTATACAGATGTGAAGACGTTGTTTAAAAATCCGTTACATCCTTATACAAAAGGGTTACTCGCTTCATTGCCGAGCCATGAGAGTAAAAAAGAGAAACTTGAGATTATTGAGGGACATGTTCCTAGTCCTTATGAGTTGCCATTGGGTTGTGCTTTTGCACCAAGATGTCCTTATGCGACTGATTTATGTCATAAAGAAATGCCAGAACTCAAAAATGGTAGGGTGAGATGTATTCATGCTGAGGTGACTGATCATGATTCGATTATTGGAGAGAAAGGAGGTGCACTTGTGTGATGAGTGAACCTTTGTTAGAAGTACGAAATTTGAAGAAGTATTTCCCTGTTAAAACAGGATTTGGTAAGACTGTCCAGATTAAAGCTATTGACGATGTGAGTTTTACGGTTAAGGCTGGTGAGACAGTGAGCATTGTGGGTGAGTCGGGTTGTGGGAAATCTACAACAGGTCGTGCCATTATGCAACTTGATCCACCAACGGCAGGTCAAATCATGTTTAATGGTGTGGATTTAACGGGATTATCTAAATCTGCTTTACGGAAAACCCGTGGTGACATTCAAATGATTTTTCAGGATCCTTTTGCTTCTCTTAATCCGAGGCAGACTGTTTATCAGATGTTGAATGAGGTGATGGTTGTTCAAGGGCGAGGGAATAATGGCAATCGGCGTGAGAAAATTAAGGAGTTATTGGAGACGGTTGGTCTTTTGGAACATCAAATTGATTTGTTTCCCCACCAGTTTTCAGGTGGTCAGCGGCAAAGGATTGGGATTGCCCGTGCCCTTGCCGCTAAGCCGAAGTTGATTGTTTGTGATGAAGCTGTTTCTGCTCTTGATGTGAGTATTCAGGCACAGGTGCTCAATTTACTTAAGGATTTGCAAAGAAAGTTTAATTTGACTTATTTGTTTATTTCCCATGATTTAGGGGTTGTTCGTCATATTTCGGATAAGATTATTGTGATGTATCTGGGTAAAGTGATGGAGATTTCTGATGGTGAGGCGTTGTTTGAGAATCCCCGACATCCGTATACGAAGGCGCTACTTTCTGCAATTCCTACGATTAATTTTGATAATCCGAAAGAGAAGTTTATTTTGCAAGGTGATGTGCCGACACCTTTAGATCCACCGCCAGGGTGTCCGTTTCATACGCGGTGTCCGTTTGCGATTGATTCCTGTAAGGAAATTGTTCCAACACTTGAGGTACAGAAAGATGATCCAACGCGTTTTGTGGCTTGTATTCGAGCGGGTGAGATTGATTTGATGTCTACGCTTTAATAATTAAAGTGAATTACGATCAATTTCCACTTTCAACAGAACAACACTAGATCGTTACTTGATACGTGGATATGTGCTTAAACTGAGCATTTTGAAGCTAATTCCCATTGAAAGCCAGTTAACAAAGATTTCTAAAATGAACGTTTTTATGAAAAATAATTTAAAATCACATTTGCTTTATATTTCTGAAATGGATGATCGGATGCTTAGTGTATCTGAGCCTCGTATCATCTGTTTCAGAAATATTTCGTACATGTTTAGATGTCATAATTATTTTTAGTTGTGGACTTTAGTGGACGTGTAAGAAAGAAGCAGGTGAAAAAATTTAAGGAGGAATAAATCCTATGATAAAGAAGAAAAAGAAAAGAAGTATTGGTTTAGCCTTGCTATTCGTATTTTTGCTGTTTTTAGCAGCATGTGATAGTGGAGATGATACACTCGTTGATGAAATTATTTTTGCTGTAGCTTCTGATGCAAATTCTTTAGATCCAATTCGCTCAAATGATTCAGCTTCGACAGATGTACAGACACAAATGCTTGACGGGCTAACGCGCTTTGATCCTGTGACTTCAGAGTTACGACCACGTTTAGCCACAGACTTTGAACAAATTGAGCCGACTATTTGGGAATTTTCTTTACGACAAGGGATTTATTTCACAGATGGAGCTTATTTTGATGCTGATGTTGTTGCACTTAATTTAAATCGCCTTTTAGACATTGAAGAGGCATCACCTGCTTTATTTATTGTTGATATGATTACTGAGGTTGAAGTTATTGATACCTATACCATACATATTCATACAGCGTTTCCATTTGCACCTTTACCTGCACATTTAGCACATCGTAGTGGTTTCATGGTTAGCCCTAATGCCATTACTGCTGTTGGTCTGGGTGAAGATGTTGAACCAATTGGTACAGGTCCATTTGTTTTATCTGATCGTGAGCATGGAAACTTCATCTTATTGGAAAGAAATGATGCTTATTGGGGTAGCCAACTAGCGATTCCTGATTATGTTCGTTTCGTCGTTGTACCAGAGCCAGCGACACGTTTTGCAATGGTGCAAACAGGAGAGGCTCATTATATAGTTGGTCAACCAGCTGACTTGGCTGTGGCTTCTGGTATTAGTGCCATTGATGTTAATTTACTTCAAACGACAACGCTAGATTATATTGGTTTTAATACCTCTGATGGTCCCCTTGCCAATCAACTTGTTCGTCAAGCTATAACCCATGCCATTGACAGAGGAGCCATTGTTGATGGATTAGCTGATGGTGTTGGTTCAATTGCAACAGGATTCCTTGCGCCACTGGTGGATATGGCACCTACAGTTGAAGGTTTAAGTTTTGATTTAGATCGAGCGCGGGAATTACTTGAAGCATCTGGTTACACGGATATTGAATTAAACTTCTGGTATAATGAAGGAAATAGTTTCCGTGGGCTTGTTGGTGTGTTTGTTCAGGCCTCTTTAGCTGAAATTGGGATTACGGTTAATGTCTCTTCTTTAGAATGGGGCGCTTATCTTGCAGCAACTGCAGCTGGTGAGCATGATATGTTCATGTTAGGTTGGGTTACCACAACAGGAGATCCTGATTATGGGTTATTCCCACTTTTACATAGTGATCTAGTGGGTGATCCAGGGAATCGTCTCTTCTTTATGAATGATGAGGTTGATCAGCTTTTAGAGCGTGGTCGTCAATCATCAGATAGAGTATATCGTGAAGCGGTTTATCAAGAACTTGCTGAGTTATTGGTTTATAAAGCACCAATGATTCCATTGAGGTTCCAGCAAGCTGTTTTACTTTCAAATGGGGTTGATGGTATTTTGACTGATTTTAGTAATACGCCTTTTTTCTATCGTGCTACTTTGCGATAGGTTGTAGTTTATAAAGAACCACCTCTTTTACGGGGTGTTTTTTATATTATTTTAAAATGTGTACTTCTATTATTCTGAAATAAAGTAGGGAATTTCCCCCTTGCGGGCGGGGTAGTGCTAGAATCAGAAACTATGCTGGCAAAAGTTTCAACTTGTGTAGGTCATAAGACTTCCAATCGACAACGTGTTGTAAGTGTGGTATAGTCATTATTGAATAGGATGATGAGGATTCCTCCTAAGGAGATGCCATCACCTATACCTGTAAATTAAGTCAATAAGCGAAAGAGAAGTTTTAAGCAAATGCCGTAGCAACAGCATATTTTGTGTTTTATTGAAATTATCATGTTTACACTTCTACTCAAATAACCTCCCCTTTGAAAGGTACAAAGTTAAAGACAAAGAGGGTCAATAAGAGATGGAAATGAATTTTGATAAAGTGTCTATGCATAAACAAATTTATGAAGACGTTGATATTATTAGTCCATTAGAAAAGAGGTTAACGGATCAGCATAAAAATGAAATCGAAAATTTAAGGCACGAACACGAGATGAAAAACAAAAAGTTTTTCTATGGTTTTGCGAGGTTCTCAATTTTTATCGTTGTTGTTTTTCTGATAGTATTATTCTTTATGATTTTGCCTATCTCACAAATGGACTTCAACCCTTTACGTTTTTATGGGTATACAAATAATCGCCAAAAAATGTGAAGCAGGGCGCATGAATGGGCAAATGCTTTTTTAGCCACTGGTAGTTCTTTCGGGATGACCCTTGCTGCTCTCGTTGTATCTGATTTAGTAAAAAAATCATATGCTTTTATAAAAGCATATGAAAAGAAAATTAGGTAGCACAACCCGCTTTCCGATTTGGATTGCGGGTTATTTTTATTCGTAATCTCTCATTGTCGCAGTTTTCGCAATAGCGGTCGTGAGGAGTTGCGAGAAATTAATCCCTTCTTTAATCCCTAAGTTGTTAGCCCATGTTGGGATAGTCAGTGTTTTTTTGACTGGGGTAATATCCTTAAAGTAATCTTGCAAGTCAACTTTAATCAGCGTAACTAACCCGCCATCTGGAATTGCTATTTTTTCGCTAGGGGTGGGTTCGGGCAAATTTTCGCCATTCTCAATCATATCAGCTAACACCATCCCTAAAACTTCTTCTGCCATGACCATTCCATAAGCGACATCATTATCGTTGATACCGGTGAATGCACCTTGAATATCTGGGAAATCAATTAAATATCCGTTTCCGTCTTTTTCAAATACTACTGGATAAACCTTTAACATGAATAAAACCTCCTATAGATAGAGGGGGGCTATTTCAAGCCCGCCTCTTTTAAAATTTTATTTTCCAGACCTTTACCGAGGTCTTTGTTTCCATGTACGGGAACTGTGACACGAATGCCGTCCTTGTACAAGTGGCGGTGAGAACCCTCGGTTCTCCGTAACTCCCAGCCATCTTTTTTAAGTTTCTTGATCATATCTTTCCCAGTGAGCGGTATCTCCATCAACTCCTTACATTTAATATTATACACGTATTGGTACGTATTGTAAACACCTTTTGCAAATTAATTTTAAAAAACACTCAACGAGTGCGACTTTATCAAATTACCCTATTTGACTTTGGTACTAAATTTGTTGTTTTATTGAATTATTTCACACTTAAAAGACCCATATAAGACCCAGAAATCGGCGAAAACATTGGTGTTATTATAAAATTTATTAACAAAACTTAATTTCATCTTGTTTTTGAAAATAAAAGTGCAATTTTCTCGAATTGTTCAAGTAAGAAAGAGAATTCTTAAATTAGATTGATGTGAGAGTCGAACAAAAATGTTTGAAATTGTTTGAAAGAAATGTTATAATCTGAAGTAGGGTATTTCCTTGAGACTCTGCTCTGGGGTTGTTTATTAGTTCAATAATCGAAATAAAATTATGAGGTGAGTGTTATGGCGGTTAAGATTGATAATGATTTAGGAAGAATCAATATTTCAAAGGAAGCATTTGCGGTTGTAATTGGAAATGCAACTAATGAGTGTTATGGTGTTGTCGGAATGGCGTCGAAGAGTCCGGTAAAGGATGGATTGGCGGTTGTTTTAGGGCGTGAAAATTTCGCAAAAGGTGTTACAATTGCGACACTTGAGTCAGGGAAGATTGATATCGAGATTTATGTTGTTGTGGCACTTGGTGTTAAGGTTTCTGAAGTTTGTTTGGAGATTCAGAAGAAGGTTCGCTATGTGGCAATGCAGACTTTTGGTGATTATATCAATGATATCAACGTGTTCGTACAGGGTATCAAAGGCTTAGAGTAGGAGTGAACGTAATGGCAAACCAAATTACAGGTAATGATTTTAAGAAAATGCTGATTGCGGGCGCTCGCATGCTCGCAAATCATTCGGCGATTGTTGATGCTTTAAACGTTTTTCCAGTTCCAGACGGTGACACGGGTAAGAATATGACGATGACTTTTACAGCGGGTGCGAATAAGGTTGGTACTTCGGCGGAGGGATCGATTGGCGCGTTAACAAAACAATTATCACGCGAGTTGCTAATGGGCGCACGTGGGAATTCAGGTGTTATCTTATCACAATTATTTAGAGGCTTTGCGACCGGTTTGGACAGCTTAGATGTTGCAACGATTGAAGATTTGGCAAAAGCGCTCGATATTGGCGTTAAAACCGCTTATAAAGCAGTAATGAAACCAGTTGAAGGAACCATCTTAACGGTTGCTCGTGAATCGGCAACGGATGTGTTAGCTGATTATGGGCGTTTTGATAATGTTGTAGATTTTTACGAGTATGTAGTTGAACGCATGAAAGTGTCATTAGATGGTACACCAGAGTTACTACCAGTTTTAAAAGAAGCAGGCGTAATTGATAGTGGTGGTCAAGGGCTTGTTTATGTGTATGAAGGGTTCTTAAAGGCGTTAAAAGGCGAAGAAGTGCCATTAGACAATCAAGCTGCTACCTCGGTGACTACGAATACTGGTGCGGATTTTGATCATGATGAATTCGGATATTGTACGGAATTTATTGTGCGATTAGACCCAGAAAAAGCCGCATTTAATGAGACGATGTTTCGTACGAAACTCGGTGAAATCGGAGATTCAATTGTGGTCGTACAAGATGAGGATATCGTGAAAGTTCATGTACACACGTTAGTACCAGGTGATGCATTAAATATGGCTCAGCGTCATGGAGAATTTGTTACTTTGAAAATTGAAAACATGACCGAGCAACATAGTGAATTGATTGCCGAAAGCGGAGCGATACCAGCTCCAGCCGTCCTTTTATCGCAAGCACCGATTGCCCAAAAAGAATTCGCAGTGATTGCAGTTGTTTCTGGTAGTGGTGTTAGGGCGTTGTTTGAAGAAGCAGGGGCACATTATATTATCGAAGGTGGCCAAACGATGAATCCATCAACGGAAGATTTCATCAATGCGGCTCGTGAATTAAATGCGAAGAATGTTATTATTTTACCAAATAACTCGAACATCATCATGGCAGCGAACCAAGCGAAAGACGTTTTAGATGATGTTAATGTTGTGGTAGTACCTACTAAAACAATTCCACAAGGATATGTGGCGATGTCAATGTATAACGAGCACGTGGATTTATCACAAATAGAAAATGATATGATCAACATTATCAATGATGTAAAGTCAGGTGCGGTTACTTACGCAGTTCGTGATACGAATATGAACGGTGTTGACATCAAAGAAGGAGATTTTATCGGAATTTTCGATAAAGACATCGTTGTTTCAGTGCCAGAATTAGCCGAAGCGGCACAGAATTTATTGTCAAAAATGTGCGATGATAATTCAGAATTAGTAACTATTATTTATGGTGAAGGTGCGGACGAGGATTCGGCAGAAACGCTTGCTGAATTCATCGAAAGCGAATTTCCAGATGTTGAAGTACTAATTGTCAAAGGTGATCAACTGGTATACTCATATGTGGTGGCGGTTGAGTAGTCTAAAAGGGAAGCAGTTGCTCCCTTTTTTCTTATCAAGGTGGTGTTATTATGGAAACAATTTGCTCTAAAAAGGGGATGGTTGCGACATCACAACCAATAGCAGCAGAAATTGGATTAGAAATCCTTAAAAAAGGTGGAAATGCGGTTGATGCAGCCATTGCAACAGCGGCTTGTTTAACAGTGGTTGAGCCAACCGCCAACGGGATTGGTGGTGATGCCTTTGCGATTGTTTGGATGAATGGTGAATTACATGGTTTGAATGCTAGTGGATCAGCACCGAAATCAATTTCGATTGAGAAGGTCAAGGAACAAGGTCACGAAACAATGCCAACGTTCGGCTGGACTCCCGTTACGATTCCAGGACAACCAGCAGCATGGTCAACATTATCAAAACGTTTTGGTAAATTACCATTAACTGAGGTATTAAAACCAGCAATAAAAATCGCCGAACAAGGATACGCCGTCACACCAACCATCGCGAAATCATGGCAACGCACCTACGATTTATACAGCAAAAAAATGGACAAAACGGAATTCTCCGAGTGGTACCGATTATTTGCGCCAAATGGTCGTGCCCCAAAAGCGGGTGAAATCATGAAATTCCCCGACCACGCCAAGACCCTTGCTGAAATTGCCGAAACCAACGCTGAAAGTTTTTATCGTGGCGAACTGGCTACTAAAATCATCACCGAAGCTGGGAAAAAGGGCGGCTATTTACAAGCTAGCGATCTTGCCGAATACACCCCTGAATGGGTCGTACCATTATCCGTCAACTACCGTGGCTACGATGTCTGGGAACTCCCACCAAACGGTCAAGGGGTCATCGCCTTATCAGCTTTAAACATCCTAAAACAATTTGATTTTTCGACTGCTGATCCCACGACCATCATACACCGACAAATTGAAGCTTTAAAACTAGCTTTTATGGCTGGTAAAAAAGTGATTAGCGATCCGCAGACTACCAATTTAAACCAAGTTGAGCAGTTATTAAGTGCCGATTTTGCGATTGCACAAGCAAAAAAAATAACTAACCAAGCAATTAATCCAAAGAAGTGCGATATTGCTAAAGGTGGAACCGTCTATCTTGCGACCGCCGATTCGGACGGTAATATGGTTTCTTATATTCAAAGTAATTACATGGGCTTCGGATCAGGTGTTGTCATCCCGAATACTGGAATCGCTATGCAAAATCGTGGAGCTGATTTCAGTCTTGACTCGACCCATGCGAATTCCCTCGTTGGTGGTAAAAAAACATACCACACGATTATTCCTGGCTTTCTTACGAAAAATGGTCAAGCAATTGGATCATTTGGCATGATGGGGGGCTATTTACAACCGCAGGGTCATGTTCAACTATTAATGAATACTATTGATTTCAACATGGATCCACAAACTGCTCTTAACGCTCCACGGTTCCATTGGATTGAAAAGAAAACTGTTGAATTAGAAGATGAATTTCCATCAAAACTTGTTTCCGAGTTAACCAAAAAAGGTCATGAAATAAGAGCACTTAATGACCAATCATTCTTTGGGCGTGGTCAGATTATTTGGCGCAATCTTGAAACTGGTGAACTCACTGGCGGTACTGAAAAACGAACCGATGGTCATGTTGCAGCATATTAAAACTACCAAAATACTAATGAGCATTTTGGTAGTTTTAATTTTCATTAGAAAAGTAAAAACAGAACCTCATTAACACAAAGAGCTAACAAAGATTCTGTTTCAAGGCACGAACGCTAGGAATGGGGGGGACCCTAGCGCCGCTAATATATAGGCAATTAGGGGGGATACCTACATACTGAGACAAGTATAGCATAAAATTTTACTTAATGCAATAGTTTTTTGAAAAAAATTAATTCTTTTTACGAATAATTGACTTTTTTTGTCGTAAATAAACCTTTATCATCGTTCTAGTGACTGTTCAAATTCTGTATTTGACTTGGCGAATTGCGAGTACTGATGGTAGGTCAGACAGTGATATTACTTATGCGGCTTATGCTGGCATCGCCTTAGCAGTTGTGGCAAATCACCAGCTGTGGACTGCGATGATCGTTGCGTTTTTATTGCGATTTATCCAAATGTTTGTGTTGATTTTCTTCGGCGTACTGTGCGAATACGTAATTCTCCGAATTCATTCGCCGCAGGGAATAGTTGAAAAAATTTACATTTTTTCGTTTTAGTAGTTGAAATTAAATGTAAAAACCTGTATAATATTCTTTATCTGTGAACAAAAGGAGGGTTATTATTATGGCTAAAACAGTTGTTAGAAACAACGAATCAATGGATGACGCTCTTCGTCGTTTTAAGCGCGAAGTATCAAAAGTTGGTACCCTGCAAGAAGTTCGTAAAAGAGAGCACTACGTGAAACCAAGTATGAAACGTAAACTGAAATCTGAGGCAGCGCGTAAAAATGGAAAACGTAGATAAGGTTAATCACCTTGCCTACGTTTTTTTCTATCTATATGGAATTTAATTTTTACAACTGCCGATACTAGGAACAACATACCGATAATAATGAAGCCTTTGATCATAAATAATTCAGCTGGTAATGCACGAATGACTGGGTCGTAACGGGGGTTGAATATCCAATAGTCATTATTGAAGAAAGCGCGATGGAACCAATAGAAGAAGAAATCAAAGTCAATAAGCATAATCGCAGTGAATACTCCGAAGATCAGAATTGCCAGATTACCAGCGGCATTGAAGTATTTTAATAGCTGCCATTTTTTTCTCACCGACAAGATAGTCCACCCGATAAACACAATCGCGACAACCTGTAGCACTTGGAAGATAATCTTCACTTCCCAAAAATGGAATTCACCAGTATCACTCATCGGGAAATCGGGCATATATAAGGTAGTGACCCACGGCCAATTGTTATATCTGATTAAAATCCGATAATTTATAAAGAAGTGTCTCATGGGATAATCCAGTTGCGACATCCAAATTTAACGTACGAGAAATCCATGGATAGATAAAAGTCAAATTGAGCGTAATGAGAGTTAGGATTGCTACGAGTCCTACTAAAACAAGTAGTCCAAGTAGGTGCTGTTGTAAAAATGTTTTAGTTATTTTCATGTTTTATTACCTCTTAAAAAGATTATACCAAAATAATTGTAATTTATCCATTGTTTTGTTATACTTGTTTTAGTAGGTGATAATATGCGAGTGATTGCAGGTGAGTTGCGGGGGCGGCAGATTAAGGCGGTACCAGGGGATAATACGCGACCGACGACGGATAAGGTCAAGGAGAATGTCTTCAATATGTTAGGACAATTTTTTGATCACGGTTTGGTACTGGATTTATTTGCTGGTAGTGGTAATTTGGGGATCGAAGCTTTATCACGTGGTATGGATCGGGCGGTGTTTATTGATATGAATCCCGCAGCCATTAAGGTTATTAAGGACAATATTACTACATTGCGACTATCCGAGCGGGTAGAAATATATCGGAATGATGCCTTTAAGGCACTCGGGGTTTTAGCGAAAAAAGGGATGCAATTTGATTTGATATTTCTCGACCCGCCATACGGAAAAATACCGATAACGGGACTGCTTGAGCAGATTATCATTGGTAATTTACTAACTGATGACGGACTGATAATGTGTGAATTCGATGTTGAACAGAAAGTTGTTTATGATGAATCAGCTTTACGGGAAGTTCGGCGAGAAATTTATGGTACAACTGCGATATTAATTCTGGCGCGGATATGAAATCATCTTTAATTGGTCAAAAATCGTAAAAAAAGATGATTCGTACAATGTATTTATTAAAATATTATTTTAATGAAGAATTTTTGTTGAATATAGGAGGTCTTTAAAGTGAAGATAGCAATTTATCCTGGATCTTTCGATCCAATCACCAACGGGCATCTTGATATTATCGTGCGTGGTGCAAAGTTATTCAATCATCTTTATGTTGCGGTAAGTGAAAATATTAGTAAAACAACTTTATTTACAATCAATGAACGCGTTAAGCAGGTCGAGTTAGCGATTTTTGACTTACCAAATGTTACGGTTGTTATCGCTGACAATAAGTTGACGGTTGATGTTGCTAAAACCCTTGGTGCAACAACCATCGTCAAAGGTTTGCGTAACACAACTGATTTTGAATATGAATTCACGATGTCACAAATCAACAAACGACTGGCAACCAGCATTGAAACAATTTTTTTAACTGCGAGTCCCGAGCACATCATTTTGTCATCGTCGATGGTCAAAGAAGTTGCCAAGTTTGGCGGAGATGTTTCTGCTTTCGTACCAAAACATATTTCTACAGTTCTCAGTGCAAAATTTGACGACTAAAAGTCTTCATAAAAACTTGTCCTTACTAGTAAAATCTGGTAAGGATATTTTTATATGGGGGACAAAACGATGAAACGCTATTACCGAAATTGGTATCAACATTATCTCGGATTAGAAGCTGAAAAAGAACGTGAAATTCAACGTGGATATTATTCAAATTTGGCGCCGAAAACGCAAAAAAATGCTGACGTGAAAGTACATGAAAAACAAACTGTGGTATCAACAGATGCGCCAATCCAAGCGGTTGGAAAAAGAAAAGAAACAAAACAAAAATTCCGATTGGTAGATTTATTTTTTCCTTTTGTGACTATTTGCGCTTTTGTTACCTTATGGTACCAGTTAGGTGTGGAGCCAATCCGTCATTTTGTTAATGAAGGGCTTGTTTTTACTGGTATACGTGAGGAAACGGTTGATGTGATTAGTTATCATGTGAGCTTGCTTAATCAGCATATGGAATTTGCTGATGCAGTGTCGAATTTTATGACTGGTGAACATGAGCTTTCGTTTGCGGATTTAGATTTGTTATATAATGAAATCCGTTTGCATCACCAAAAGGTTATTGAAGTTTCAGCACCAATCCATGTTGAAGTGGTTAGGCTTTGGGACTTTAAAATTGCTAATATTCGGCAAATGATGGATTGGTTACAAAGTGATGATAATATTACTGAACAACACGCACAATTTTTAAATGACCAGAGTGCGATTGCAGCGATGATTAGAACGGAATTACAGATTTTGGATTAATATTGGAAGTGTCAATAATTTTGTGTAAATAAATTACCTAAATACGATAAAAAGTGTTTGTATTTTATTTATGTGACATTCGATTCACCAAAACGTCTTTAACCGTAGCACGCTTTAAATCAGATGGGTTACTATTTCCAATCTTTAGCTTTTTACAAATCTGACATCACAGAACTTTGATATTTTCTTTCCCAATCTCCAATAACTGTATATGTTATTGGAGATTGAATTTGTTGAAATTTGACTCTCAATAACTGACGTGATTATTAGCCATTTTCTTCTGCGCTTAATCCTTTATTTTTCTAGCTGTTCTACTTCATTGGGAGTTCTGCCATTGAAGTTGCTAGAGTTTTTGTTTTGGAAATTTAATTTTTTATTAATTAGTAGCTTGCATTGATGAGTAGTATATGTTATAATAACCATTGTCAAGTACTGATTATTGAATAGTACTGTGTTTTACTTAAACAAGTTAAGGGAGGTTGCAATGTGAATATCCAGTTTAAAAAGGGTGCGTTAGAACTCTGTGTTTTAGCAATTGTCCATGAACAAGATTGCTACGGCTACGAGTTAACAGAAAAGATTTCGCAGCATATCGGCATTTCCGAAGGTAGTATTTATACTTTGCTTAGGCGATTAACCAAAGAAGAATATTTTACAACCTATTTAGTAGAATCTAGTGAAGGACCGTCAAGAAAATATTACCAGTTGACGGATCGTGGCAAGGAATACTTGGACGAAATGCGTAGTCAGTGGCAAGAATTTGCAACAGGTGTTAATCAGATTTTAAACTTAGGCAACGAGTTTGAACTTTAATTCGATTGCGATTGCCTAGTCAAGGGAACTTTGCGACGTAGGAGCAACTAGTTCCTATTGATAGTAAATACGTAGGAGGTTTTTAAAATGACAAAGTATAGTTTTTTAAATGAATTGAATGAATTGTTAAGTGGTTTGGATACGGCAGAACGTAATGAGATTATGGCAGATTATGAAGAACATTTTGCGTTTGCGAAGCGTTCTGATAAGTCAGACGAAGACGTTATCAAATCGGTGGGAACGCCACAGGAAATTGCTCGTGAGATTTTAGGTGATATAGGAACAGGTGATGGAATACATATTAATGTTGATGATGGCTCGACAGTTAATGTTAAAGGAGGTCGCACAACAATTAATGGCATGGACATCGGGAGTTTTGTTGAAAATATCACCAGTTCAGTGGAATCTTTGGTCGACAATATCACGGAATCGGTTGGCGAACGTTATGAATATCCAGATGAAGGTCTTGAAGGAGCAACGGAAAGCACAACAATGATTACAGAAATCATTGATATGACTGGCGTAAAAAATGTGGTGGTTAACGCTAAGAATCAAAAAATTGAAATTACTAAAACAACTGAACCGACTGCGCGTATTAGGTTATCGCGCGGGATCTTAGTGGCAAAAGTCGAAGATGACACACTCAGAATTGAGGCTCGTGAGATTAAACGAAAATTTGTAATTGGTAATTTTATTAATATCGAAATGGCAAGTAAATTAGAAATTGAATTACCAGAACAAGTTTATGAATTAATCAAGGCAAAAACAGCGAATGCGAAGATCGAAGTGGCTGGTTTTGAGTTGAGTCATCTCGATTTAGAAAGTTCGAATGGTAAGTTAGAAGGGTCGCAAATTAAAGCTGATGATTTGAAACTGGTAACTTTTAATGGTGGAATTGACTTACAATCAATTCACGGCAAAATCCATGCCCAGACAACCAATGGTAAGATTGAATTGCAACAAGTATTCGGCGAGACGACTGCTCATACAACTAATGGCAAGATTAGACTTGAAACGATCAATGGTGAAATTGATGCATATACAACAAACGGGAAAATCGAATTTAAAAATGAAACAATCGCTCATGATGTATCCCTACAAACGACTAATTCAAAGATTGAGGTAAACTTAGCGAAGAAACCAAAAAATGTAAAGTTTAAATTATCAACTACGCATGGAAAAACATGGCTATTTGGGAATGAACGTAATTATGATATCTTTGGTGCTGGTGAGCATGAAGTAACAATTTCAACAACGAATGGTAAAATTGAAGTAATAGCTGAAAATTAGATAAGAAAAAAGGCGAATTCTCAATGAATTTGCCTTTTGCTTGGCTCTGTTAATACTATGCTTTGCCAATCGAACCAAAGATTTCCATTTTTTCTTTAACTGTTGCTTGCATTGCTTCAAATCCTGGCTTCAAAATCATGCGTGGGTCGAATCCTTTACCTTCTAAGTCTTTTCCTGCTTCAAAATAAGCACGAGTTGCTTGTTGGAATGCCCACTGTAACTCAGTGTTTACGTTGATTTTAGAAACTCCGAGTGAAATTGCCTTTTTAATTTGGTCAGCATCAATCCCAGTCCCACCATGTAATACCAATGGCGTATCACCAGTAGCTTCGTTGATTGCCGCTAGTACTTCAAATTCTAAACCAGCCCAGTTTTCAGGATAAGCCCCGTGGATATTTCCAATCCCAGCAGCTAAAATGTCAACACCTAAATTAGCAACTTGAACACACTCTTCAACACTTGCTACTTCACCAGTACCAACAACACCATCTTCCTCGCCACCGATTGAACCAACTTCAGCCTCAATCGAGATACCTTTAGAATGCGCCAATTTTACCATTTCCGCAGTTTTAGCAATGTTTTCTTCGATTGGATAATGTGACCCGTCAAACATAATTGATGAAAAACCAGCTTCCATCGCCGCTTTACCACCGTCATAAGAACCATGATCTAAATGAGTCGCAACCGGAACAGTAATGCCTAAATCCTTAATCATTCCGTCAACCATACCAACGATTGTATTAAAACCACCCATATATTTCGCAGCACCCTCAGATACCCCTAAAATTACTGGTGAATTATTTTCTTGTGCTGTCAACAAAATTGCCTTTGTCCACTCCAAGTTATTGATATTGAACTGACCAACCGCGTACTTCCCTGCATAAGCCTTGTTTAACATTTCCGTAACCGATACTAACATGACTAAAACCTCCAAAGAATTTGATTTGACCCGTTAAACCGAATCTTCTTTTAAATTATACCGAAAAATCGCACAAAAGAAAAGCAGAAAGCGTTTTAATTCGACAAACTTTATTTTAAAAGCTTTTGGTACGACCGTTGTATGAAGAAATAAATTTCAAAAAATTTGCTATTCATTTCCTAATCCAGTATAATAGCATATAACTTTAAAAGAAGAGGTAAATTATTTATGAAAGCAACGATCAAAACACTACTAACGAAATATGAAATTCGTAAAACAGCAGCGCAAAAACAGGAATTTCAAGCTTGGTTGCAGGAAATTGTGACGCAATATGGTTACGAGTTAACCGAGCACGACTACAGTAAGACAGGAAAAAATTTAATCATTGGTGATATGGAAGCATCAGAGATGATTTTATCAGCCCATTATGATACACCAGCCCATTCGATTATTCCAATGACTGCGTTTTGTAGTGGCTGGGTACGATACCTAATGGGACAATTGGTGATCACGATCCCGATTATCGGCGCTTTTTTAATGCTTGGTTATAACGTCGGGTATGTCATCGGTTCGCTTGCATCTCAAATAAATCTAACGCAATTTAGCATTACTACTGTCATATCAATCCTCATTTTGCTATGGTTCAATCAGACCGTAAATGGTTTTGCTAATCGTCATAATGCCAATGATAATACGTCTGGTGTTGCAACTTTAATCTCAATTTTAGAAGATTTACCGATGGAGCAACGTGCGAAAGTCTGCTTTATCTTCTTTGACGAAGAGGAAAAAGGTTTGCGTGGATCGCAAGCTTTCTTGCAAGCGCATAAAGAAATGATGGAACAGAAGCCCCTGATTAATTTTGACTGTGTTGGTAATGGTCAGCATCTGATATTTAGTGCTAAACAAGCTTTCTGTGACTCAAACCATTATCAATTATTAAAAGACTCAGCCAATCAAGCTTGCGGTACAAAGCGAAATCTGGTGATTGGAACATCAAAAGAATATGTCCAACCGTCAGATAATTTATTTTTCAAGCAGAGCGTTGGTGTAGGTTCGGTTCATCACAAACCAATCATTGGCTACTACATGAAAGATATTCACACAAGTAAGGATACAACATTTGATTATGAAAACATTGAAATTTTAAGTACAACGATGTTGACGTTTATTTCGAAATTAGGAGAAGTAGAGGTTGCTACAGTGGGAACTTGATAACGAAGGAAGGATACCTGTAGACAAAGGGTTGATCCAAATCATTTAATCGTAATTAATAATCAGAACGATCAAAGATTAAATCACTCTGCTCGACGATATTGAAGATCTTGGCGTAATGCTTTTCCATTGGAATCCACATGTCTTTAAAGCGTTGGAGCTGGGATTCCCCGTTGCGATTTAAAATCCGTGTCAACTGGACATCTTCATTAACGGTCAAAAAAATGGTTAAATTATAATTATCAACGAGCGTTCGGTGGTGCGCATAGGATCCCTCAACGATGGTTAACTTTTTGCCAACAATTTGAACCGGTTCATCAAAAGCCATCGTTTTGCAGTTGAACGGTCGATAAGAAAAGGCTTCACCGGTTTTTAACTTGACTAAAACATCAGCATCAAGACGCTCGTAATCAACATTCCCGCCGGGTTCAGCTAGTCGCTCGGGGGTTCGTTGATCAGGTCGCAAGAAAAAATCATCAACGTGGACGACATCGCAATCATAAATTGTCATTAAATGGGCAGCAAGTGTCGTTTTACCAGCAGCACAATCACCGTCAATCCCGATGACAACTCGATCGCTGATGGCAAGTATTTCGTTAATTCGTTTTGTTATTTCGGTAAGCATATTAAACACCTCTAAGTTAATTTTAACGGAATTGATAGATTTTCGCAAGTAATAATTTCTTTAGTGCTACGCCAAGAATGGTGTTTTTACTAAAGAAATTGCAGAACTTTTATTCGAATTAGTTAGCGGATGGTCCGAAACAAAGAGCGTGGTCATTACCAGCAATTTAGAATTTAGCACTTGGAACAAAGTATTTGTCGATTCAAGACTTACAGCTGCACTAGTTGACCGATTAATCCATCACGCGCACATTATTAGATTTACAGGCGAAAGTTATCGCTTGGAAAACGCTTTATCTAAGCGTTCTAAATTAGATATTTAGGCATTTTCAATGTTATGTAGTTTTTATTACAATTCTCTGCATTTTTTACTTGCAATATACAATTGGTGAGGTGGTTTATATTTCTGCAAAGAATTCAAAAAATTTTGTATCAACTATGGTAAAAAGATGAAGCAAAAATGCGCACGAAAAGTACAAATTTAGAATAACAAAAAACCAGTATCTGGTCAAAGCTTGTAATAAAGCTTTTGATTGATTACTGGTTTTTAATATATTTTTCAAATAAAAGGAAAATAATAGAGTCTTAACATTTTGCATTTTCATTTTTTGTCAATTTTAGTGCTAAAATTGTAGATGGTGTCGTAATAGAAAGCTAGAATCAGTAGTAAATGAAAATTGTAATCGTAAGCTAAGTTAATTTTGACTACTAATTGACTAAGTTTTGGCTACTTTTTGACCGCCAATTGACCACAAAAATCTTGTATAATCCAAGTGTCGACAAAAAATTCCCTTAATCATTGGTTTTCGACAAATTTATCCAATTAATGATAAAAATTTAATTTGTTGTCGTGAAGGAGGTGATGAAATGACAGATTTAAGAAGAATTATTATTGGGTGTGAACATCTTGATAATAAAATTGCAAATCATTATCATGCAGTTGCAGATAAAATGGTTTGTGAAATCACTAAAAGTTATCAACGATTTGAAACTACTACGTCAATGAATTTATTACCAGATAAATTAGAATCGGAAAAATTCTTAAAGATTTGTATCATTGCGATTAGAATATTAGAAACTCAAACCTGTGCAGTTAAATTCAAAGCATTTTCTTATCGGCATTTGTCAAAAGGCGAGAAAATGTCTTACAGGAAAATTGGAGCTTTATGTGGAAATTTTGATAAAAGTAATACTCGACGAATGATCAAGGAAATACGCTTAGAATTTTTAAAATTAATTGACGATTATGATCCAGATGAATTTATTATCAATAAAATAGTCTCTAGGCAAGATTTGAACCCTACACCTAGAGACCCTAAGATTGACGAAAAATAAATTCCGTCGATACTAGTTTATCATAAAATCAGAGTTATATACCCAAAAATATAAAAAAATTACGACACCACATTTTATTAAAATTATTTACAATGTAAATTTGATGTTTCATCTATTATGAATAAAACATCAATGTGAAATAAATATTAATCAGCTGAAAATGAGTGATTGACCGATGATTCATAAATTATAAAAATTAGAATCATTGATGTTATGCCGTTTGGAGATGATTTTTAATTTTTATAATTTATATTTGAAAAGTAATTGATTTATGAAAACAGCATTGAAAATCGTCAAGGTTGTTATTGCTTATTAGTTAGAATTACAAAAGAAAAAAATCACCAACAGAAGTTTGACGATACTACCCGATGACCCGACAGTATAAACTGTCTTGATTATTGTACTCAAATTCAAAAGGGATCTACACTAAAAAATTTTATCGACTTAAGCAACACATAGCAATGTTTTCCACAGCCAGCAACGCAAATTCCCGACATTATTCCTACATTTTTCATATTCCCTTAGCGGTTAAAGTGAGTATAATGTTAATTACACAAGAGCCAGATATTCGTCTTGAAATTGTACTTTTGATAATTCAAAGAACGGTACGACAAATACAATTAAAGGAGATTTAAAATGGATACGAATAGAACAGTTTTATTAACTATTATTGAAAAATGTAAGCAACGCCCAACAGAAACTACAAGAAAAACGATTAACGAATATCATAAAATTGCAGATAAACTGGTCAGTCTGATAATGCGAGATTATCATCGGTTGAAAATGAAATTAAATTCTTCTTTGGAATCAGAGTTAATCTTGACGAACGAGGAGGAACTGCTTTTTTTAGAAAAAATCAAACTTGTAATTGATGAACTAGTTGATGAAATCCCCAAAAATCAAAGCACAGCTTTTATACTTAGGCATGTTCAAACAAAGCACTGGAAAATGCCTTATGACACTATTGCAGAGTTAGAAAATCATAATAATCGGAGTGATGCAAGGAATTTAATTATGCTTGCAAGACCAGCATTTTTAGAATTATTTGTGTTTTACAAAGTAGTTGACTTATATTTCACAAAAATAGCCAACGAGTCTAGCTTACAGTTTTTACTCGTCGATCTGCAATAAATGCCAGTAATGTATTGTCAATCACAAAGAATATTATACCATTTAAATATTTAGAAATCTACTTTATCTGAATAAAAAAATCCAAAAATCGGAGTTGAAAATAATGAACCAAAATATTAAAGAACTACAAGTCCAACCATTTGACGAAAAAATCATGACCGAGAAAGAATTCAAA
>JGI990J12352_1000007_pt1 | contig 47525 bp, 50 predicted proteins | sample Intmic4MA4BA4MSA_FD_12352 | JGI IMG/M metagenome (IMG submission 12352) | reverse complement strand
GTTTCAGTCCTTTAATAGTTGTCTTATCAAACACTATTTTACAGGATTTTTCCCCTTGAGTCTTTTATTTTTTTCGGGTGTTGCATTTACATTATAAATTCAAGCTACAAAAAAATAAGAAGAAATGAGGAAAGCCACTGAAAAGTATCATCAAAAAAGGAAGTCTCATAAAAAAGCGAAAAAGATATTTTATCAAGCTTTCGTTTACTTTATACTCTCCAGAAAGATTGGCAAGTATGATTCCTTCTTTTCTTTTTTTATAAGTTTCTATTTTACTTCTTTACTTAATTTCATATTAAAAAGTGCACCTTATTTTTAGGATTTCATTATCTTCTAACTTTAGGGCGCATTACAACTTGACAGGGAGTAGTATAAAGAACGATTAATTAATTAATTATTTAATTTAACGGTTAGTTGACATTTACAAACATCTTAAAACTGTTTTAATAAACTTACCATTTCGATTGCAGTAACCGCTGCTTCATAACCTTTATTTCCAGCTTTTGAGCCAGCTCTTTCAATTGCTTGCTCGATATTTTCCGTTGTAATCACACCGAAAATCGTTGGGACACCAGTATCTAAACCAACTTTTGATATCCCTTTTGCAACTTCACTACAAACATAATCGTAATGCGTCGTCGTTCCGCGAATAACAGCACCGAGACAGATTACTGCGTCGAACTTGCCTGACTTCGCCATTTTATCAGCAACAACCGGAATTTCAAATGCACCTGGCACCCATACTGAAGTAACATTTTCTTCCGCAACACCATGACGAACTAATCCATCAACCGCCCCACCAAGCAACTTTGACGTGATGAAGTCGTTAAAACGCGCCGTGATAATCCCGATTTTGAAATCTTTATCCGCAACTAAATGACCTGAAATCTTGTTGATATTTTCCATAACCCAAAAACCTCTTTTCTTTTTTTCTTTACGACTGTTTATAACTATAACATACTTCGTCGATTTTTTCAAACTGCATGAATAGCTAAAAAATTAAAATCATATATTGGTTCAAGCCAATGGTGCTATTCAAGGAATTAATTATTTATGATCGGTATTCCTTACATAACGCAAGCTTTGGGTTAAGGCAATTTCATGTCGGGATTGCTCAGGGTGCTACAGCTTTCGCAATGTTACTTGGTGGTCTTGGTATTCAATTGTTTAGAAAATGGTTAAATGTGAAGAATAGTCCGATATGGATGGCTCTGGTAAGTTCTGCCATTTTAATCTTTTATATCGCTTTGTATTTTGAAAGCATGATTGGATTTATTATTTTCACTTTTGGTTTTATGGCGATTTTATTTATCTCCACTTGTATTAACATCTTTGTCTTTAGCTTAATTCAGGAAGAAAGTCCAAGCCATTTAACTGGAAAAGTTATCGGAATCCTCGTTGCTACTATAGGAGGCTTAACACCTTTAGGACTTCGTGGTATTGGAATGATGTTTAGGAATTTTCTGATTCTTTTCGGGGTACTGATGATTAGCTCAGGGGTTGCAAAATTGTCCTTAGGGAAAAGGAATCAAGAAGTAAGAAAGCATAGTATATACCTTTTGCATCATAAGGCAATAGTGAGTGTTTGCAGGGTGGGGTTAGCAACAACAAATTTTTATTATCATTATGAAAATTTATAACAATTTAATCGTTGTTTTGTTAATTTTTAAAAATAGTAAAACAGCCATTTTTCATTTGAAAATTTGTGAAATAAGTGCACATAGTAGAAAAACGTTTCCTTTTTGTTCTTAAATGCCAAAAATATGGCAATTTTCACTCTAAAAACGGATTTCAAGGAAAATATGACGATGTAAGCATAAGTTACATTTAGCACCGTTTTCTCTGTGTTATAATATTTTTAGCGGCTGTTTTACGTGTTGGGTGGTTCACCGTTTTTCCTTGTTTTAGTAGTTTTTCTAATACAAGGAGGTGAAAAGCCATGGAATTGTTTTTACTCGGATTTGTTGATCAACATTTGTTGCCCCGTTTAAATCCTAGCCAATCGTTTGTTTGGTGAAAAAGCAAAAACACTACCCGACGCGCCTGACAACGTTTCAATGGTAGTGTTCTTTGTAAATAATTAACCGAACCACCCAAGTTGAGCAGTCGTTAGGAAATGCAGCTTGCAACTATGTCTCCGCTTTATTCTATGTTAGGAATAGCACATTTATTCTGTAATGTAAAGTGCTATTCTAAAAATTATGCAAGCCTGCCTTAGCGAGAGTAATTGAGCTTTAGGCAGACTGTAAACAACAGGGATCTCATGAGCTTGCGAATGATTAGTCCCCACTGAGGTGATTTTATGCGACAAGCAATGTTAGAAAATGTTCTGGTAGATTTAGATACTTTAACAAATCTAGAAATTATGAGCTTAAATCGACGACAAAATTTCTCATGTGTCAAATGTAAGAAACCAGTAATCTTCAAAAATGGTTCCCAGAAGATGGCACATTTTGCACATGAAAAGAATGGTGTCACAACAGGGCAACCAGAAAGTGCAGAGCACATTCTGGTGAAACACTCACTGGCGCGTTGGTTAGAGCTTCAGGATTACCCGTCAATGTTGGAACAACGGTTTCCAGAAATTGATCGGATTGCGGATGTCTATTTTGAATTTAAGAATCAACCATATGTGGTAGAAATTCAAAAAAGTCCCATCAGTAATATCGAATATCAACAACGCATTGTCGACTATCAAAAAATCAATGTAACTGTGCTGTGGATTTTTCTAGGTGATGTTGTAAAAAAAGAAAATGTTTATCAATTACCACCAGTCATGCGAGGACGTAGTTCGGATCGCTTATTTCATTTCTGTATCAGAACGGCGAAATTAACAATTTTTGAGATACCAGTTTTTGTGACGAATAGTAAAATTTATGCACGGATAGTCAGTAAATCATTGGGAAGTTTGCAAGTTAATAATTTGATTGAACCTGTGAATGGTAACATGTTTTTCGATGATTCTTGGCTCGATGTTAAGTTGAAATTCCGTGAGCGAGATTGGTATTATGCTGGAAAATCAGAGCGAAAGCTAATCGAACAATGTCTTTTACGTGGTTTCAATTTGGCATTACTACCGACAGAAATTGGCTGGCCAGTAACAGGAAATGCAATTAAAAAAATGTTATTCATCTGGCAGTCTTATGTTCTAGTAACTTTATTAAAACATTTTAATGTCGGTAACAAGTTCACAACAGCTCGGTTGATGAAGTTGGTAGATCTTGAATTTAAAGTCCCAATAACCACTTGCACCAGACACCAAGTTGAAAATTATTTGGAGTGGTTAGTTATGTTTGGTATTTTGGCGAAAAGAGGACGTTCTTTCGAGTATTTTAAATCACCAAAAATTAGTAGTTCCATGGAAAAAAATCGTAACCGTGATGAACGATTTGTCAATGCGGTCGCAAAATTGTGGAAAAGGTAGCTATTTGACGGTATTTGTGATATAATCAAAGTACGATCTCAAATGCGTAAACACACAATGTGAATCGAAGTTTGTAAGGTCGTACTTGGACATAATTTCCCAATAAGCGCAAGTGTCAATTGTTGGAAATCATTGTCATTAGATAATTAGTAAAACAAGTATAAGGTGAGCAAAATGAAGAAAGATTTAATTGGGTTGAAGTACAATTTAAAAGAGTTGTGGCAACGAATTTATAGCTGGATGAAATCGCCAGGTTTTCGTATACATATTTTAAAAATTTTGACGGCGATTACGGCGGTTTTGTTACTGATTGGTGCTTATCATGTTCATGTTACTTATGCAGATGAATTCATTGCTTTTCAAGCACTTACGACAAAGACTCATTTAAATCGAAATGTTTCTCGTGGAGTTATTTTTGATCGCTATATGGTGCCATTAGTCACAAATGAGGCGGTTAGTGTGATTACCTATCAACATATTCCCAACACACCTGTATCCGAAATCCGTCATATTGCAAATCAACTGTCCACGCTAATTTATCTACCTTACGAACCAGACATTCGTCAAACGTTAATGCGTCGTGACCAGCAAGAATTATTTTTGATGTTAAACGAAGAATACGTTCGTTCACTAGTTTCTGAAGAAGCAGGAGCTGGACTTAATAACGCAGATTTTCACTTGTTAATGATTGAGCAAATAACACAAGACCATATTGACACTTTAACCCATGAGGAATTACAAGCACACGCGATTTTTGTTAGAATGTTTCAAGGTGCTGGTACAACTGCAAATATTATCAAGGAAAACCCGACCGAACTCGAAATTGCCCGCGTGATTGAGAACATGGTCAACTTACCAGGAGTAAATATTGGTACTGATTGGGTGCGTGAATTTCCAAGTGATGTCAGTCGTGATATTTTTGGTAATGTTTCGACAGCTGGGCAAGGGATTCCGCGTGATCGAGAAGCTTATTTCTTATTGCAAGGTTATGCTGCAAATGCTCGTGTTGGGACATCGCAACTTGAGCGAAGTTTGCATCAATTTCTAGCAGGGTTTCAGTACCAATATACTCTGGTTGGTGGAAACCAAACCGAAGTTAATCCTGGATCACCAGGCTTTCAAGTGACATTAAATTTGGACAGTGAATTCCAGGCAATCGTCGAAACGATAGTTGCCGAAGAACTTTTATATGCACGATCAAACCATCATGTAAGACGCTATTTACATGAAACTTACGTTGTAGTCGCTAATCCGAATACAGGTGCTGTTTTAGCGATGGTTGGTGTTGTTATTGAAGAAGATGAAGATGGTGAACTAATTGCAACAATGAACCCGCTTGGTACAATCCATAATGCAACACAGGTCGGGTCAGCAGTAAAAGGTGCTTCTTTAATTGTTGGTTATTCAACAGGCACTACTACTGTCGGGCATCAACGACATGATATTCCGATTCACATTCGCGGAAGTAATCCGCTTCATTCTTGGGAAGATATGGGAATAATTGATGAAGTGACCGCTTTAAGTCGTTCTAGTAATGTGTTCTTTTATCGTCAAACAATGGAACTTGCGAGAGCTAGTCATTCGCAAGGTGGTCCAATTTTAAGCTGGGATCCTGAAGCTTGGAATATTATGCGTGATATTTTCTGGAATGTCGGTTTAGGAAATTACACTGGCATTGAATTAACGAATGAGAGTCGTGGTTTTCATTCGGGGGGGGTCAGTTTTATAGACTTATTATTCCTCTCAATTGGGCAGGCAGATACTTATACCGCAATGCAATTAGCCCAGTTCGGTGTTGTTTTAGCAAATCAAGGAAACAGGATGCAAATGCAACTAGTTCAAAATATTTATTTACCAGGAAACGAGGTTGATCAACGACAATTGATTCGAGGATTTCAGCCTAACATTTTAAATCGAATTGAATTAACTGAAGAACAATGGGCTAACATCAGCGAGGGACACCGCCGAGTGGTTCAAGACCCTCAAGGAACTGCGCACTGGATTTTTAGTGGTACAAATTTCAATGCATCTGGGAAAACAGGAACAGCAGAGACATTTTTGCGAAACGAGCACGGGGCAATGCTTGATGGCAATGGTAATATCGTCGGAACAGCCGGTGCAGGAGCATATGTTCGTGTTAACAATCTTACATTTGTTGGCTATGCTCCTAATGACAATCCACAAATTGTTGTTGCAACTATCTCACCACAGGCAATCCCGACTGGAGCTTTTGGTGGCGGCGGGAATATCGCAGCAATAATTACTCGCGACATCATGCAAGCTTATTTTGACTTACAAATGCAACGTTCTAGTAGGTAAGGAATTGTTTTTAGGCAATGGAGTTTAGTGATATTTATCGAACTGATTACGATTGCCTAGTAAACAACTATTTTTATATAGTGAATGGCATTCAAAACTTACCACTTTGCGCATCTGACCAAACCAAAGTGAGTAAAGCAAACAGCATGTAGGAATGGATAGTTCTGCACTGATTTTATGAAAAATAGGTGAAAATTTATGAAGACAAAAACAATATTTTTCTGTAAAGACTGTGGGCATGAAGTGCCAAAATGGGTTGGGAAATGCCCAGGATGTAGTGCTTGGAATACAATGATTGAAGAATTAAAAGCCGATAAAAAAGCACCAAAAGTAGCACAATCGACTTTTTCAAACCAGATGCATGCTCCACAAAAAATAACCGAAATCGAAACAGTCGAAGAAGACCGATTAAAAACTTCAATTAGCGAACTTAATCGCGCCCTCGGCGGTGGAATTGTTAATGGATCGCTTGTGCTAATCGGTGGTGAACCCGGGATCGGAAAATCGACGCTACTATTACAAACGGCAAACGACCTTGCAAACAGGGATGTTAAAGTTTTATACGTTTCTGGTGAAGAATCATCAAAACAAATTCGGCTTCGTGCTCAAAGATTAGACGCTGAAAGTGATAATCTATACATCTACTCGGAAACGAATATGACACTCATTGAATCACAAATCAAAGAATTGAAACCAAATTTCGTTATTATTGACTCGATTCAAACGATTTACCTCGACGAAATATCATCCGCACCAGGCAGCATCACTCAAGTACGTGAATGTACATCATGGTTAATGAAAATTGCCAAAATCGGTGGAATTCCAATTTTTATTGTTGGTCATGTAACCAAAGATGGAAATATCGCTGGACCACGCTTACTAGAACATATGGTTGATACCGTTCTCTATTTTGAGGGAGAACGTCACCACACATATCGCATTTTAAGAGCGGTTAAAAACCGTTTTGGATCGACCAATGAAATCGGGATTTTTGACATGAAAGAAGAAGGATTAGCAGAAGTAACTAATGCCTCCGAAGTATTCCTCGAAGACCGCACCGTCGATCTCCCTGGGACATCCATCATGGCGGCGATTGAAGGAACAAGACCAATTTTAGTTGAAATCCAATCTTTACTAACACCGACTTCATTTGGTAATCCAAAGCGGATGTCATCAGGTATTGATAATAATCGGCTCTCACTAATACTAGCCGTTCTCGAAAAGCGGATGGGCTTCTTTATGCAAAATCAAGACACCTATGTCAAAGTTACTGGTGGCGTCAAAGTTGATGAACCAGCCGTTGACCTCGCAATCGTGGCAAGTATTGTTTCTAGTTACAAAGACATCGCCACTCCAAATCGCGACGTCTATATGGGCGAAGTCGGGCTAACTGGTGAAATCCGTCGGATATCACGAGTCGAACAACGAATCAAAGAAGCAAAAAAGCTTGGTTTCACCCGAGCAATCATTCCAAAAAAAAATATCGGTGGTTGGAAAGCACCAGCTGGAATTGAAATCATCGGTGTTGACACCGTCAAAGAAGCCGTCAATACGATTTTTAAGGGTAAAACCAAATTTTAATGTTTTGTTAATTTAACTTTCGAGGAGGATGTACTTGGCAAACAAGAATAAACTGCAAAGTTGTATTTCTCGGGAGATTAAGATTTTTCCAGATGCAATAAAATACATTAAAAGACGGCACCCTAAGGATTTAAAGAAATACTTTGATAGAATTCATAAAATTATATCAACGCCTGATTTTGTCGGGCAGAATCCAAATGAGCCAAACAGTGTAGAGCTAGTAAAACGATTTGAAGATAATGTTCTTATTGCGATTAAGTCAGACCCATTTAGGATACATTTACCTTTCACCGGTGTACTCGTTAAAATAACGGTGATTTCAAAATAAAATCACGATTAAAAGTGGAAGATTAATTCCTTATGAAAATTTACTTGCAGAATAGAGAAAAAATGTTATATTAGCGTTATAAATGTGTGATTTTCGCATAATAATATTAATGGAAGATTTTGAGGTGGAAAAGATTTCCCATGCGCTTACTTTTAGTAAATTATCAGAAATGCAGGATACGCTGACCTGCAAAAGTATTCTTTTTATTATATTTAAAACCAATTTCATTTTTAAATTGGTTTTAAATATTTTTCATAACTTCTAAAATGGCAAAGTAATCACAAATTGTACAACTTCATTTGTATTCAAAGCTTCAATATGCCCACCTAAACGAGTGATAATATCTTTTGTTATCGCCAAACCGAGTCCAGTATTCCCGCCAACCCCTTTGTAGAAACGGTCAAAAATATGTGGCAAATCTTTGTCGTTAATCAGTGGTCCATCATTTGTAATAATGATTTTCACAACCTTTTCTTGGAGGACGGCGGTTATCTGAACTTCATTTTTTGCATAGCGAACCGCATTAGCCAGAATATTGACAATCGCAATTTCTAGTTTTTCTTTGTCGGTACTCATCTCAAGGCTTGCCACTGTTCCTAGATAAGCAACTACTTGTTTTTCTGCTTTTTCAGCGATAATACTGACTCGGTCGATACAATTATTAACTAAATTATCTACCAAAACGGTATTAAAATCTAGTCGTGAACTTTCATTTGCTCCGAGACGTGACAAATATAAAATGTCATTAATCAAATCAATCATTTTGTGACTTTCTTCGAGGATAATATCGGTTGCATCATTAATATTTTCAAAGACGCCTAATTTTAATCCTTCGGTATAACCTTGAATCGACATGAGGGGTGTTCGCAGTTCATGCGAAGCGTTTTGGAAGAATTGTTTTTGATTCGTTTCATAGGTTGCTAACATGCTTGCCATGTCATTCATATTATTCGCTAGATTTTCAAACTCACTATAACTAAAAGCGCCAAGCTGTCGTTCAAAATCCCCTTGCCCGATAATTTGCGCTCGGTTTGACAGTTGATTAATCGATTTTTTAAATCTGATTGCCAAAACAATTGAACTAGTTAAAGTCAACGTTCCAGAAATGGCTAGCAGTCCAAGTAAAATTTGGTTCATATTATCTTTCAAATTCATCGCTGGCGTAACGTCCGTGTACATAATTGCATATAAATTCAGTGGTCCACCAATCATCGGTTCAGTGAATGTAACCATACCAGTCGCTCGCATGTAAAATGCATGACCTGCATGCAGAGCCATCAACATATCATCACTAGTTGCAAAATTATGACGGTTATAATACCAAAAATCAACCAATGCTTCGACCCTTTCAACCTCATCAATCGGTAAATTGTCAGTGCTTGGAATTAAAAGATTACCATTACCATCAACGACAAGCGTATTAACATTTAAAATCGCTCGATTAGTCCGAAATCCAGATTGCATCATGAAAAATCCATCTTGCGCTACATTGAAAACCGGCATCGTCATTACCGTTAAAACCTCGTGATTGAGTTCGGCTGCTGCCTCCGAGCGAATATAATTATCAACGACCGCATTAAACGAAAAATATACGACTAAAAATCCCACGAACACAACGCAAGAAAAATACAAAATTAACCGATTAGCAAAACTCTTTTTCTTCATTTTACTCAACCTTACAATTTAATTTAAACCCATAACCACGGATTGTTTCTATCAAAACGTTACTACCAATATCGGTGATTTTTTTTCTTAATCGCTTAACAGTATCATCAGTAGCTCGTGTTTCGATTTCGGCATGGTAGCCCCATATTTTCGCTAACAATTCTTCTCTTGATATCGCCCGACCATTATTTTCGACCAGATGAACAAAGACGGCAAACTCGATTTTCGTTAATTTGAGTTCTTGATTACCACAGAATACAGATAATTTACCGAGGTGAACTTTTAAATCAGCAAAACGAATTTCTTCTGGGTCGATGGTTTCGGTAATCGGAGCAGGAATATTCATATCAGCACGTCGTAACATTGCTTTCACTTGCATTATTAATTTGACTGGGCTGAATGGTTTTGTGAAATAAGCATCACTACCAAGCGAAATTCCTGAAATATAATCTTCATCAGAATCGCGGGCTGTTAGCATAATAATTGGGACGGTCGAGCTTTCACGTAATTTTGAACAGATGATGAAGCCGCTTGAACCAGGCATCATAACATCTAAAATTACCAGGTCGGCTGGTCGTTGTTGGAATTGCGCATATAACTCGTCACCAGTTTCAAACGCAACGACATGATAATTTTCTTTTTTTAAGAAAGAGACGATTAAATTACGGATATTCTTCTCATCTTCAGCAATATAAATTAGTTTTTCAGTCATAGTGATGCTCCTAGTAGCTTTGTTTTATTAAAGCACATAAAGCCGAACTTCACGACTTGTCGTGATATAGCTCAACTTATACCCTTGGGTACAAATGTGTAAGTTGTGAATGTGGGATAATTAACTGAACCATCCCTTGCGTTATAGAAAAATCGTTGGCTAGATTATAACATGTTTCTACTTCAATTTGAAGTCTCACAAATATTTTTCCACAATACTGCCACAATTCTTCGGGGATTTTTCGTGAATTGTTATGCTAAACTGGTATTAATTCAAACGAAAGGAGCAAAACAGCTCATGTATATAGTTCATGTATATTCTTACCAACAGATTAAAAAATATCAGTCGTAATAAAGACTGAAAATTTTATTAACTTTCATCATGCTAGCCATTATTGGAACAGCGGTTATAGCATTAACAATTACAAATACTGCCGATAGTATTAAGGTCACGGAAATGGCAGATATTGTTTTAAAAATAGAAGATGAAAAATTATCATAGAAAGACTAATTATATAAAAAGTCAATTAAACGGTGCCGTTGGTTGGGATGCACTAATCCACAGCACGAACTAAAGTATAACAGATTTTACACTTACGCTCATGTGGTAGCTAACCACAAATATTATTATAAGGTTGTGGAAAAATGAAAACTTTAGGAACGATTGTTATTTCAGTATTGACAACGATTGTAACGGTGTTTGTTTTGCTATTTTTCTTGGATTATGATATTACCCCAGTTGCGACTAATTATGAACACCCCCATCCTGTTTCAGAACAAAATACAGATGGAATATCTGCGCTAGCCGTCGCAAATCACCAAGAACCGCAAATGGATGCTATTGAAAAAGTCGCCGAAGCAATTGTTGGCGTGCTTGTTACGACCGAGCCAATCGGAAATCCATTCGGAATGTGGAGTGGTTCACAAATAGGTTCTGGGTCTGGTATTGTTTATGCGATCCGTGACGGGAATACCTATATTGTCACAAATGAGCACGTAATCGAGCGTGCACAAACCATTGAAATTGTCTTTAATGATGCAGATCAAACAAGAAAAATCGCTGAACTTGTCGGCAGTGACGTTTATACCGATATCGCTGTTCTCAGAATCAATAATTTTGAAGCAGAAGTTATCGCTGAATTTGGTCGTACAGAAGATTTACGGCTCGGGCAAACGGTCATTGCCATTGGTAATCCACTCGGATTAGAATTCGCAGGTTCAGCGACAATGGGTGTTGTATCTGGTCATGATCGGACTGTCTCGATCCCAATTCTATCAACCAATGGTCATCGTCAAGAATGGCCAATGACAGTCTTACAAACTGATACAGCAATCAACCCAGGAAATAGTGGCGGCGCATTGATCAATCTCGCTGGGGAAGTAGTCGGTATCAACTCAATGAAGATTGCTCAATCAGCCGTTGAAGGGATGTCATTCTCGATTCCAACCTATATCGCCATTCCGATTATAGAAGATCTTGAAATTTACGGTCAAGTTACACGTCCATTACTAGGAGTAAGTCTCAATAACGTAGCTGCCCTCCCAATGGCAATTAGACAACAAATTGAATTACCAACCGAAGTACAAGATGGTGTGTTTATTCATGAAGTTATGCCAGATAGTCTTGCAACGATTTTAGAACTTGAACCTGGCGACGTAATCACCCACATTGGTGAAATTGCCGTGTCAGATGCAGCGTTATTCAGACAAACCTTGTTTACCTATCGAGCAGGAGATGAAATTATATTGACAATTATTAGAGGAGGTGTTTTGAAAACTGCGGCGACCTATGTTGTAATAAATTAAAAGAAAATGTATTCTATGAATCCAAATAAGTTCATAGAATACATTTTAATTTTCTGATTCTTCTTTGTGTCTATTTTTAAATGTATAATCGCATTGAACAATCAGTTCATTTCTACCGATGTGTGTACCATTAGCAATTTTGTCAACCTCGTTTAACAAGTCATTGTCAATACGAATGTTAATAATAGGTTTAAATTTTATCATGCTCAAAAGTATTCTTAAAAAGAATACAGAGATAAAAAAATAACATTTGTACTTGTTTTCCGCTCGTCATTGTGCTAGAGCTATCAATATGAGTGGGGAATTCTTTTATGTGTTGTCATAGAAAAAATGGTGTTCTAGTATTAAACCAGTTCACCATTTTGTTGTATCTGCCCCATTCTGATTAACGTCTCACGTCCACTCATTCCCTCCACAATACCAAGTTCTTTCGCTGCGATCGTCAATTTTGCCATCGGTGCGTTAATCAATTCTTCAATCGTCCGTACACCTTCAGCACGACCAGCGATAATCTTACGTTCAACCAACTTTGGTGTATTATTAAAGAAATCAATATCGACTGCTGCACACATAATATACCCGATATTATTTGTTACGACCAACAAAGTCGTCTTCGGTAAAAATACCTCGTAAGTAATAAAATCATAACCATCTATGACAATTTTTTTCGCTTGAAACATCAAAATCCCACCCTTTCATGCTATCTCTTTATTCTATGCAAAAGCCCCATTTTGGTACTCTTTTTCAACTGTTAAAACAAGATAATAAAATAAAATATAAATGTAATTACCGCTTTCATTGACCGAAAGTGTTCCATTAGGTCGAAATCTATGGTATAATGGTTACGAATCTATGCTTGAACTGCATTCCCAAAATCAATTGATTTTGCATCATGCGGTCAAGCATAGATTTGCATAGGCCTATACCCTAAAAAGTTGGTGAAAATATGATTGAGTTTACGAATGTTAGCAAAAGATATCCTAACGGCGTAACAGGGATTCATAATTTAAATTTAAATATTAATAAAGGCGAATTCGTTTTCGTCATTGGCCCATCAGGTGCCGGAAAGTCATCTTTTTTGAAGATGATTAGTTTACAAGAGAGAGTTTCAGGTGGAGAGTTAAGAGTTGGCGGTGCTGATGTAACATCGGTTAGCAGGTTCAAATCTCATATTCATCGGCGTAAAGTTGGCGTTGTCTTTCAGGATTTTAAATTATTACCAAAACTAACCGTTTACCAAAACGTTGCTTTTGCTTTAGAAGCAGTCGGGTTACCAGCGAAAGAAGTTCGTAAAAAAGCAATGAAAGTTATTTACCTAGTTGGACTCGGAAATAAGATTTTATCGTATCCAAACCAGCTTTCGGGTGGAGAGCAGCAACGGGTAGCAATTGCCCGAGCAATCGCAAATAATCCAGATTTAATTATTGCCGATGAGCCAACTGGTAACTTAGATCCAGAAAACTCATTCCAGATTTTATCAATTTTAAAGAAGTTAAATGAAGAAGGTCGTACAATTATCATGGCGACGCACAACTACGATTTGATTTTTGATAGTGGTTGTCGTGTAATTCGGATTGATAAAGGAACAGTAGTCCAAGATGAGGTGATGGGTTATCATGAAGTCTAGAAAATTTCAATTTCATATATATTTCCGTGATGGATTCAAAAATGTTTGTAATCATATCTTTATGTCATTTTCATCAATTTTAACATTAATCATTACGTTGACTCTTAGTGCAGTTGTCGTCTTGTTCGTAGTAAATGCAAACTCATTTACTGTTGATATCGAAAGTCAGATTACATTGATGGTCGAGATGGAGTATTATGTTTCGCCATCGCAAATTAATGCAGTCAAAAATATGTTAGATGATCATCCAATGGTTGCTGGTTGGGATTTCGTTGATCGAGAAACAGGTCATCGAAATATGACTGAAATAATGACTGCTGAAAGTGATGTTGTTGGCGAAATACTTGAAGGTATTGAAAATCCGCTAGTTGATGTTTTTCATGTTGAGGCAGTTAATATTGATTCATTGAATTCATTGCAAAATTTTTTAGATCTTCATCCAGATATTCAATTTGTTCATCACCCAGCAGATGCAGCTGATACTATTAGTGGTGTAACCAATGCGATTCGTATTTTAATGACCGTTTTTGCTGGGGTTTTAATGTTACTCGCCGTATTTTTAATTCACAATACGATTAAAATTACAATTTATTCACGAAGAGAAGAACTTGGAATCATGCGCCTTGTTGGTGCTTCAGTTGGTCATATCACATGGCCATTCTTGATTGAAGGATTAATTATCGGGATTATTGGTGCAATTGTGCCAATCTTGTTTACTTTACTTGGGTATGCGTTGGTTTACGACATTAACGATGGTTTTTTTGCAATTAATCTCTTCCAATTGGTCAACCCAACACCTTTAATTTACCAAATAGGTTTCACAATGGGGATTATTTCAATTGTTGTAAGTTTACTTGGAAGTTTGTTTGCAGTTGGTCGTCATGCACTTAAGGAATAATATTAAAAATCGGCGGGAAACCGCTGATTTCACGTTTAAATGTATTTGTACGAGCGGTTTTGCCTAAAATAATAGTACTATTAAAACAGGAGTAAAACTTTATTATGTCTCGAAATTTAAAAAGACTAATTTTAATAACATTAGACGCTGTGTTGATTGTTTTAACTTATATATTTTCATACCGTGTCTTGCTTGAAATCGTTGGACCATCAGCTGGAAGAACTTTCTCTGATTATATTCCAGCATATTTTGTTATGCTTATTTTGTACATCGCTTTCGGGATGATATTTAAAGTATTCTCACGCATTAATCGCTATGTTGATGTTAATACGCTCCTTTCGGTTGGGTATGCATTAATCGCTGCTTTTTTGGTACAATGGTTTATAGTGGAAAATTTATTCGCTCTCGAAACACGTTTTCGTTTTTTAGTATTGTGTTATATTTTCTCGGTTTTGTTAATTAGTATTTCTCGTTTCTTATGGCCCATGTTTTCACAGATTCGTAACCACGAAAAAACTAAAAACCACAATTTAAAACGAACTTTAGTCGTTGGTGCAGGCGAAGCTGCCAGCATCTTCTTCAAAAGCCTTGAGGCTGATGAGAAAAAGTACCGAATAGTTGGTATCGTTGATGATAACCCAAATAAGCGCGGGACATATTTACATAACGCTCGTGTTTTAGGAACAGTTGATGATATTCCCAAACTTGTACGTGATCGCTATATTGAGCATGTTATCATTGCGATTCCATCACTTGGTCCAGAACGGATTGAAGCGATTGTTCGGATATGTAATAGTACTGGTGTAACATTCAATCGGATGCCACATGCACAGGATATTTTAATTAATGGTTTTGATACTAATCGACTGCACAACGTTAGTATTAGCGATTTGCTTGGTCGAGAGGTTGTAAAACTTGATATTGCAGGTTTGAGAAATGATTTAGCAAGAAAAGTAATCTTAGTTACTGGTGCTGGTGGTTCGATTGGTTCGGAAATTTGCCGACAAGTTATGCGTTTTAATCCATCAAAATTATTATTGCTTGGTCAAGGAGAGAATTCAATTTATCAAATTAATCGCGAATTAGAGGCAAGCTACGGACATCGAACGAAAGTCATTCCAATTATTGCGAATGTAAAAGATCGTGATAAGATTTTCGAGATAATGGAAAAATATAAGCCTGACATTGTGTATCATGCGGCTGCCCATAAGCACGTGCCATTAATGGAGTCAAATCCACTCGAGGCGGTCAAAAATAATATTTATGGAACTAAAAATGTCGCTGAAGCTTCAAAAGCAATCGGTGTTAGTAAGTTTGTCATGGTTTCAACAGATAAAGCTGTTAACCCAACGAATGTTATGGGTGCAACGAAGCGAATTGCTGAAATGATTGTCACAGGGATCAGTGAAAAAGGATTAAAATCTGGTGAAGAAGGAACCAAATTATCAGCTGTTCGTTTTGGTAATGTTCTAGGAAGTCGTGGAAGTGTTATTCCTTTGTTTAAAGAACAAATTGCCAAAGGTGGACCAATTACCGTAACCGATCGCCGAATGACGCGTTATTTTATGACAATTCAAGAAGCAAGCCGATTAGTAGTCCAATCAGGAATGCTATCTCGTGGTGGTGAAGTCTTTGTTTTAGATATGGGTCAACCTGTTAAAATTATTGACCTAGCGAAAAAGATGATTGCACTTAGTGGTTTTACTGAACATGAAATCAAGATTATCGAAACAGGGATTCGACCTGGCGAAAAACTCTTCGAGGAATTGTTGCTCACTGGTGAGGAAGTCAAAAAAAATGTTTTTGAAAAAATCTTTGTGGGTCAAGTTTCGACTTTTCCACTTGATGAAATCATGGTATTTGTTGATGGGCTTGGAGATGAAAAACCACAGGAATTAGCGCAAAAATTAGTTGCATTTGCGAACCAGAAATGCCCTAATACTTAAAAGGAGTGGGTGCCAATGTACCGAAATGGCTTGAAACGTGTGTTTGATTTTGTAACTGCGATTGTAGCATTCGTACTATTGTCGCCACTTTTTTTAGTGTTATGTGTTCTGATAAAGTTAGATTCACCAGGTCCGATTTTCTTCACACAGCGACGAATCGGAAAAAATAAGCGTGAATTTTTGATTTTAAAGTTTCGTAGTATGAAGATTGATACACCAAAGGATCAACCCACACATTTGCTGAAAAATCCCAATGAGTATATTACGAAGCTCGGAAAATTTTTACGTCGCTCATCGCTTGATGAATTACCACAATTATTAAATATTATCGCCGGTCATATGAGTATTGTTGGACCACGACCAGCTTTGTACAATCAGTATGACTTAATCGAAATGCGTGATATGCGTGGAGCTAATGCTGTTCGTCCAGGTTTGACTGGTTGGGCACAGGTTAACGGTCGCGATGAGTTACCAGTCTATATCAAATCACGCTACGATGCGCAATACATTGAACAGATGTCGTTGCTCTTTGATTTAAAATGCATTATCAAAACATTTAAATCCGTTTCGACTGCCGATGGTATAGTTGAGGGCGGATCAGCGGCAAAGGTGAACTCTGATGATTAAACGCGTTTTGATAACCGGTAAAGATAGTTATATTGGACAATCTGTTTTAGTATGGTTAAAAGATTTTTTTTCTGGGCAGCTAATCGTCGATGAACTTTGTGTCAAGGACGAAGCTTGGCAAAATGTAGATTTTGCGAATTACGATGCTGTTTTTCATGTAGCAGGTATTGCTCATTCTGACATCGGTAAAGCAGATGAGGACGCCCGCAAATTATATCGTAGCGTTAATACCGATTTAGCAATCGCCGTTGCAACAAAAGCGAAACGCGAAAAGGTTCCTCATTTTATCTTTATGAGTAGCATGATCGTTTTCGGCGACAGTGCCCCGATCGGTGAGCGGAAGCGAATCAGCAAGGGGGACGCGCCGAATCCTGCTAATTTCTACGGGGATTCTAAGTTGCAAGCCGAAATTGGTATCACCTCATTACAAGATGAACATTTCCGAGTGGCAATTATTCGCCCGCCGATGGTCTACGGTAAGAACGTAAAAGGAAATTACCCACGATTAGTTCAGTTAGCGAAGAAGATGCCCCTGTTCCCAGCAGTCGAAAATGAAAGATCAATGATTCATATTGATAATCTGTGTGAATTTATTCGCCTGATTTTGGTCGACCAGGCTGACGGAACATTCCATCCGCAAAACGCTGAGTACGTGCAAACGAGTGATTTGGTTGCAAAAATCGCAGCAGGGTATGGACGAAAAATACGGCTAGTAAAATTTTTAAACCCTTTTTTACAACCACTCGCGAAAATTTCCAGCGCTGTGAACAAAGTCTTCGGTAATTTGAGTTATGATATGGCGCTAAGCGAGTATCGAACTAATTATCGGGTGCGAAGTTTTGAAGAAAGTGTTAAATTAACAGAACAACAAAAATAAAATCATCTATAGTAGTAGCTTTGTAGTTAATCATAGATGATTTTTTAATTTGTATAGTCTTTCAAAAGAGTTTTATTTTATTAAACGACAAATAATTATCAATTTTATGCTATCACAATCACAGTTGTTTTGTTACTAAAATCATCATACTAATACCAAAACAGAAAAAAGTTAGGCAAAGATGTACAAGTTTTGAATGTAAGAAAAAACCGCCCTGTTTATTTTATCGGCGGTTATGTGCTATTATATTTCCATTACAACTGGAATAATCATCGGTCGACGTTTTGTCTGCTCGTATAAGAACGGCGCTGCTGCGTCTTCGATTGCTTGTTTTAAGCTTTCCGTGTCTACTGTTTTGGTAGCACGTAAAGTTTCAATTAGGTTTGTGCGAATTAGACCTTCGGTTTCACGAATTAGTTCTTCTGATTCTCTCATATAAACGAATCCACGCGATACAATATTCGGACCGTTCATTAGACGTTTTTCTTTAGTTTTGATAGTTGCCACAACGATTAACAGTCCATCTTCTGATAAAACTCGACGGGTACGCATAACTTCGCCGCCCATACCAGAGATACCATTTTCGTCGGTGTAAATTGTTGCGGCTGGCACTCTTCCGGCAATTCTTGTACCACCATCTGGACCCAAGGCTAATACGTCACCATTATTCATAACAAAACAATTATCAGCTTCAACGCCACACTGTTGTGCTAATTTTGCATGAATTGACAACATACGGTATTCACCGTGAATCGGCATGAAATATTTCGGTTTGATAAGGTTAAGCATTAATTTCAGTTCTTCTTGACCACCATGCCCAGATGCGTGAATACTAGTTAGTGGGCTGTGGGTAATAACTTCGGCACCAGCACGTTGTAAGAAGTTGATGGTCTTACCGACACCGACTGCGTTTCCAGGAATTGGTGATGACGAGAAAATAACTGTATCACCTGGAATAATCTGAATGTCTTTATGAATGCCAGCAGCAATTCTCGATAAAGCCGCCATCGGTTCACCTTGCGATCCAGTACATAGAATCGCAATTTCGCTTGCGTTGTGTTGATATAATTGACCACCGCTAATAAAAGTTCCGTCTGGTACAGTGATATAGCTGTATTCAAGGGCAATTTTAATCGCTGATTCCATACTACGACCAAAGACCGCGATTTTACGGTTAGTCTGGACACAGGCCTCGATAATCTGTTGGACACGATGAACGTTTGAGGCGAATGTTGCAACGATTACACGACCTTCAATTTTTTTAAAAATATCTTTTAATCGCTCACCAACACCACGTTCTGATGCTGAGAAAATTGGTAATTCAGCACTAGTTGAATCCGATAATAAGCAAAGAACACCTTCTTCACCATACTTCGCCATTTTGTAATAATCTGGGCATGGTCCAATTGGCGTCAAGTCAAATTTAAAATCACCAGTATGAACAACACGACCAACGTCAGTCTTAATCGACAATCCGAACGAGTCAGGAATACTGTGATTGACACGGAAAAATTCAATTTCCATACTTTTCGTTTTCACAATTGTATCAGGAACATACTCCTTGAAGTTCGCCAGTGAAATTAACTTACGTTCTTCTAATTTATTGCGCATTAACTCAATTGACAAACGTGGTGCCCAAATAACCGGGATTTTCACCTTGCGGAGTAAAAATGAAATTCCACCAATATGATCCTCATGACCATGGGTAATAAATAATCCAACGATTTTCTCTTGATTTTGCACCAAATATTGATAATCTGGAATAACATAATCGACACCCAATAATTGGTCATCAGGGAATTTAATCCCAGCGTCGATAATGATGATTTCATTTTTATATTCCACACAATAAGTATTTTTTCCAATCTCACCTAGACCACCTAGAGCGAAAACAGCCACTTCATGTGGCTTATGATTTGAAACTTTACGATAGTTTTTATGCATAACAAAACAGACCTTCTTCATCTTATATTTAACGTTCTATGCTAATTCATATATGTAATTCATGACGAAAACGCAGGATTCCAAATCATAGACGAGAAAGATTTTTGTGTGGTGTACAAAGGCACATGAACAAAAATATGACGAAGTATATGATTTGAAAAACAAGTTTTTGTTGGATTCCATATGCGAATTAGTATACAGTACCACAACGACCTCTTTGTCGTCAGCGAACGATTAACAGCTATTATAATATTATACCAAAAAAGACTAGCAATAACTAGCCTTTTCAGATGATAATTTGTGTAAACGTGCGACAAATTTCGTTAGATAATAACTTCAACAACAACACCATTTTCGATATAACCGATAACATACGGCGTTTCGTCTACTTCTACTAAAGCTGCAAAAATTAAATCAACCTCTTACAACTCAATAATAACCGCAAAACCAATTCCCTATTAAAAAACGTTATACATTTCATGCTGGTCAATCTGTCCAAGTTCCATTAAATAATTAATGCGCATCGGTTCTAAAACCGTTTCTTTGACCGCTTTACCAAGAAGTTATGAATAGTCATCTAGTTTCATGTTGTTATCCTTAAACAGGATTTTTCGCATTCATAAATAATTCATTTGAATGAATTTCGTTTGATGGTAACCCGATGATTACATCACCAGCGACTACCTTTTCACCAATAATTAATTCTGATTTTCAACTACTATTTGTGGTAATTTTGTCCCTCCTCATGATTCGCTTGTTTTACTATAACGTCTTGCAATTTTGTTGTCAATACAGTGTATATACAAAAAAGCTGAGCAAACATTTTGCCCAGCTTATAGCTTAATCTTTTTGGAATAATATCCCTTTATGGTCAAGATTAACCACGGTCGAGGTTGAGTTAATATAAATATCTTCAGCGATTACAATTGTTACTAAAGCAAGTAATACGATAAGAATACTATCTGCTGGTAAGAAAAGGTAGTAAACTGGGAAAAATAGCAGATTCAACATGAAGAACTTTCCTAAATAAGTGTGCAAAAAGATAACTTGCTTATGACGGATATAACCAATCACGCTTGCAAGAAGTTTCATCGAGATTGCAATACCGATCCAAATCCATAACCAACTTGAGAATTCAATCACTGGCGCTAGTCTAAACAGGGCAGCAAACAAAAATATCAAATCAACGCCACCATCTAGCGCAGCTCCAAACTGCGAAGTAACATTAAACTTGCGAGCAATCGGTCCATCAATAATATCGGACACACCACCTAATACATAAGCGGTCATAAATGGAAATGACAATGGTTCAAAAAACAATAACAAAAACGCCATAAACAATCTGAAAATCGTTAATGTATTGGGAACATATTTTATCAAAACAAACAACTCCTTACTACTGAAACATTATTTAAAGAAAACACCTTTGACATCTAAATCGAGTTCGGTTGATGTTGAATTGATGTAAATATCTTCACAAAACGCCACCATAGCGATAGACAGCATTCCGATCAAAATTACATTTGCTGATAGGAAGAGATAAAATACTGGGAAAAAGCACAATATCAAAATAAAAAACTTATTTGCGTATGAATGTAACAAAACAAGTCGCTGATACCTAACAAAACCGATAAATGCACCGAGGAATTTCATTGCAATCGCAATTCCGATCCAAACAAGAATCCATGTTGATACTTCTAATAATGGTAGAATTCGGAAAATAATTAGGAGGGCAATGGTAACATCAGCAATCGAATCAATGGTTGCACCAAGTGGTGAAGTAACATTAAATTTACGAGCAATTGGTCCATCAAGCAAATCAGAAATAACCGCAATAACGTATGCAACCATGAACGGGAAAGTGAACGGAGCAAAAATTATTAGCGGAATTGCCATGCTCAACCGCAGTAGCGAAAGCGTGTTCGGTACATATTTCATGCGACCATCTCCTGTTTTAGTAAATTAGTTTGATCACGAAAACTATTATACCATACATTAATCGACAAAAAAAGAGCTTTACATAGATATTAACCATGCCATCCGGTATTTATAATTAATTTTATCATATTTTGCCTTTTTTTTACAACTCCGTTAATATTAATTATAACTATTTTTGATCATTTTTTATCCTCTTTTTTTACTTTTATTTTTCATGCTTTTAGCATGGCAAAAAATGTAAATTCACAAAAACACTTTCCGAAGAAAATGTTTTACCTCGTGGCGAAAAATGTGTAAAATTCTATTAAAAGAATGTTTGAAAACATTGAAAATGATTAATCTTTTATTACAACCAAATCTTCACCATCAATTTCGCTTAAAAGGACGCTGACAGATTCTGATTTTGCGGTTGGGATATTTTTCCCCGTATAATCTGCTCTAATCGGTAATTCTCGATGTCCACGGTCAATTAGGGTCGCCAATTGGATACTTCTCGGACGTCCATACTCTAAAACAGCTTCCATTGCGGCTCTGATTGTCCGACCAGTATATAAGACATCATCGACAATGATAACGACTTTTTCGTTGAGTGCCATTTCTTGATTACTGGAATTAGCCCCCTTTTCTCGCTTAATATCATCACGATAACCACGGACATCAATTGTTAGTATTGGAATTATCATTCCCTCAAAATTATTAATAAATTTTGAAAGCCGCTCCGCTAAAAAGGCTCCCCTTGTTTTGATACCTACTAAAACAATATCTTCTAGGCTGTGATTCTTTTCTAAAATTTCATGAGCAATCCGTTTCAATGAACGCTTAATTGCATCTTCGTCAAATATTATCTTTTCCATCAAAACACTCCTTATTGGATAATTCCATTCTGTTCAATTCCATCACGGAATTTTTCCCATTTATAGTATGTCTCAGCCGCTTTTTTATGTCTTCTTTTTTCTCGGAAAATACCTGTTAATTCTTTTGTATACATAGTGACTTCTTGTGCATTCAAAGTTTTAATTGCATATGGCAAAGCTTCCTTTCGTAAAAACATCTCGAAGTCATCTGGGTCAACATTGGTCGCTTTTAAATAATAAAAATCAATTAAAATTCTATTATTTTTACTCAAATTTTCAAGATTTACCCGTTCTACTAATTTCAACAGCTGATTGGTTTTATGATTGTTAGAGTAGTATTTAATAGCATCAATCAAGTAATCAGCTTTGACGACCTCTGTTCTTGGTAAAATACTATTATTAAAGTAATTATCTGCTTTTATGTGTTTTGCTTGATGCTCATAAATCAATGCTTGGATATTGAAAATATCGCTCCATTCTAATTGTGACTGATCAGAGCTGACGATTTTCTTTAGGAAATCTAATACTATTTTAGCATTCTCGATTTCGTTATTTTTGATGTATTCGCGACCTTTCAAAACACCACAACGAAAAACCCAATTTTTTGCGTAAAGAATTTTAAATTCGCTGACGGCTCGCTCTAGAAAAGCAAAACCGAGTGACACATTCTGTGTTCGGAAGTAATATTTGGCCAATTGAAAATATAAGTATGGGTCATCAATTTGTAATTGAAACATAAGGTCGAGTGAACGTTTGAAATATTTCCTGCCACGCTCCCATTCAAAATTTCCGAATGAATAAATTCCTGTAAATAACATGTAAAATTGTTCTTCTGCGGCGTTAAGATGGTGCAGATATTGATCGATTAGTTTTTTCAGCGACAATGCCTGTTCGTAATTTTTTACTAGCACTGCCTGAAAAAACTGTCCTAATTGCTTTTCGTAGTCATGCAAACTATCACCATCGAGGTAACCATCAATTTCGTTGGTTCGATCTTCGTAAATAAGTTGACGAAATGTTTTTATTAATCCGTTGCATTGTTTTGCAGGAAATTTAACACCTAACCGTTCCGCTAATGCTTCAAAAATATCCAACGCCGGAATCGTCACACCCGCTTCGATTTTTGATAAATAAGATGGGGAGCAAATCCCATCACTTAAAGCTGTTATGCGATAGTTTTTTCGTAATCGTGCTTCTTTGATGAACAATCCGTGGTGGTGATCATCAATGTTGTATCTAATATTCTTTTTCATAAAGTCCACCCATCATAAAATTACATACTAGTTAGTATGCCAATGTATGTACCCTAATTCGCGACAAAAGCGTAAATGCCTCGCCCTTACATGACCATTGTACCAAATTTCATAGAAAAATGCAAAGTAATTTTCAATTTTCCTACCACTTATTAACATTTTATCCCCATCTCGCAAAAACCAAATGTCAGAAAAGTTCTCGGGAACTTCCATATCAGCAAGAAAAACCTCTAGCTGATGTAGCCCTTCTTGTTCTAGTAAATTTAATGTTAAATACGTTCTAGTACGTTCATATGAAGCTACTCTAACTTCGATTTGCATCGCTAACCTCAAAAGTAGGTAACTAACAATAAATGTTAAAGCAATCATCATTACCAAAATAGCGCCTTTTTCACTCTTCAAGATACTCATCAAGGGTCACCTCCTCATCAAACCGAATATTTAGTTGCAGTACTGACAGCGAGAATGAAAACTCGCTACCATTTGAACACTTGAGGATTACTCGAACTGCACCAGAACCAAAAGCCACAACGTCCATACTAGCAATATTATAAATTAAAATTTCACCGCCACGCTCGTTAACTCTTCGTACTAGGCGTTCGTTTAGTACAAAAAAGCTGACAATTTCGCTTGAATTTTCAAAATGAACATCAAAGCGACCAGGGCTTGCAGTCAAGAAATCAGCAAATCTTGTTTCGTTCTGGATTCTAATAGCAATAGTATTCACTTCGTGCATCGCTAAAGCGTTTTGACTGGCGGCATAACCCGAAATTACCTGCATTACGCTGAGGAAAGCAATACTAATGATTCCCGTGATAGCGATGGAAATTAAATGTTCTAGTAGTAAAAATCCTTTTTGATTAGAGACAAATTTCATGTTCACTACGATCCCTTCTTACATAAATTATACACCATTCATGACCACGCCGAAAAGCGTTGATATCAGGCAAACCACCATTATGCAATTCAAATAATTGGTGGTAAATTGCTTGCTCTTCATCAAGATTTACTTTCCCCTCAAGCAAAACCGGTAATGTAACAATTAGCGATAGGGAAACGATACTTAACAAAGCTAGCCCTATTAAACTTTCTAATAGGGCATAGCCATTCTCATTTTTCCTAATTTCTAACATCAAAACCACCTGCTCCTACTGAAAATACAACTCGTCGTTCATGAAAACGACTTGAAAATACTAAAGTCCGACCTTGCCCGAGATTTCCCCGCTCGTTAAAACTAATATTTGAAATATTGTTTTGGTGTGGTATTGAAATATTGTTCGGTAAATCACGTTCTTTGAGAATTTTTTCACCTACTAAAACAACATAGCGGTCTTCGTTGTGATAAATTCGTAATACCATCCGCTCTGTACCATCTATGTTCATCATGTTAAAATCACGCATATAGTGAAGGTCAGCTTGAAAAACTGCCAAAGTACTATTTAGCTGAATATAGTCATGTAAATTCAATACAAAGTTAAAACTAGTCAGTGAGATTATCCCTAAAATTACTAACGAAATCAATGCCTCAATTAAAGTGAAACCACGTTCGTTTCTAACCATTAATTACACACTCGGTCAAACGATGCCTGCGGAATTTCTGCATTATCACCAGTCAATTCATTTGCAATTCGTAACGCTTCCGATGCTGAATTCAATGCTTCACATCCTTGTTCATTTGCCATCCCTAAAATACTAATCGCATTTGGTATAATTAATAAAATTAAAATCGAAATAATCGCTAAAACAATCAACATCTCTACTAAAGTAAAACCTTTTTCATTCTTTAACATCTTTTTCATAACGAACACCTCCTAAATTATTGTAATCAAATCAAATACTGGTTGCAAAATACTCATATATAACAAAGCTATCAAAATACCAATCAACGTCAACATTCCACCTTGGACAAATTTTATCACACTGGTGATTGCTGAATTTAAACTTGCCAATTCTGCTGTTACAAAAGACTTCAACTCTGTATCGAATTTCCCGATTCGTAATGAATGCGTTGTTATCAATCGAAAATATGGGGTAAAGCAATCCATTTCCCGAAATATATCTTCAATCGACTTACCAGCCATCGCTTCTCGCTCTATTTCCCAGGAAATAAGTTTAACTAGCGGCAAGGTATCAAATTGCTGAATCGTTGTTAAACTGTCTTTGAACGATAAGCCACATCCAATAAACATTTCCACCTGTGAAGCGAAGTAATAAGAGAACAAATGGGTAGTCAATTTTCCTAGCACTGGCAATCTAAATATCCGCTGTCGTAAAAAGATTTGAAAATTATTATTTTTTGACCGCAACGCAAAGGTTACCATCAAAACAAGGGTTGTCAAAATGAGACATACAGTTATTAACAAACCCATAATATTGCTAATAGCTGTTGATTCGTTTTCAATATTAAAAACGGTATAGAAATCATCCAATCGTGGTAGAAAGAAAATCAAAACGACGGTTAACGTGACAATTACCGCACTAAACAGAACGACTGGATACCGCATCTTATTCGAGATTTCATTGCGATTTTTCAAAAAATTAACACTAAATTCACGCGCTCGTACCAGACCACGCCCAAGCGCATTATGTTCTTCGCTGGCTCTAATAATATAAATAATCTGTACTTGGAAACCAAGTCGCTCCAAGGCGTCCGAAAATGGTCGCCCTTCTTCGCAGGCTTCCCGCATAATCCTGATAATCTGCTTATCAATAAATGTTTCCATGATTTCCAATGCATCAATAATCGCAAATCCATTTTCGATTAATTCCGTGAATCGCTGTAAAAATTTAACTTGTAGTTGTAACGATAATCGCCGTCTTATTTTGTGGCTGTTTTCCATGCTGAAAACTCCTCGTCTATCGTCGTATTTGGCAACACAAAAACACTACCTTCGTTTACCTGTTCGATTACTTGTTCCAGATGTTCACCAAAACAAATTTCAAACAGCGCTTTTCGCCCATCGCCAGCTGGAACTAATCGTTGGTTTACCAATGCAACCGCTGATTGCGATAAGTCAGTAATCGGAATTCCTAAATCCATAATACGATGAATACTTCCAAGATTATCTCGTGAATGAATAGTTGAAATCACCAAATGACCTGTTAGTGCCGCCCTAATCGCATTACTAGCCGTTATTGTATCACGAATTTCACCAACAACAATGACATCAGGGTCGTGGCGTAAAATTTCTTTAATCCCAACTTCATAATTCATTCCTGCACTCTCATTGACTTGCATTTGCACAATGTCAGGTTGTTGATATTCAATAGGATCTTCAATTGTAATAACACTCTTGCCGAGTACATTTTTTAAATACTTAATCATCGCATACGCTGTTGTTGTTTTTCCACTTGAAGTTGGACCACCGATCAGAACAAGCCCTGCTTTAATTTCAGCAATTTGTTTTAATACTGCGGAATTATTTTTAAATAACGGAATTTCATCCAAATCCTTACCCATCTTGACATTAATAACCCGTAAAACCATACTGTTAAATTTCATTGTTGGTAAAATCGAAACTCGGCAACTCACAACATCATCTTTTTCCATAATTACCAATCCTCCAGACTGTGGTTGTAAAGGATGAGACAAATCCATCGAAGAATTAAATCTAATATAACCCAACATTTTTTCGTACTTCTCTTTTTTGATATGTGTTCGTGGCAACATTAAATTTCCAGCTCGCAACTGCACCAAAACAGAGTCAGAATCAGCTTGGGTAAAATGAATATCACTTGCCCTCATTTTAATTGCATCATTTACTATTTCTAATAGTTCGGTTTTTATCATCTAAAAACACCTCCCACATATAAATACGCAAAAAAATTCTTAAAAACTTTTTTTTCGACCGTTTTTCACGAATTTTCACACTTTTCACACATTTGGGCATCTTTTTACATATTTTCGCCTGTTTTTTCGACGCTTTGGTAAAAAATGCTGAGAAATAGATAAGAAACCATTTCAAGACAAGGAAGTGCCGATAAAGCTAAGCCTAGTAAAACTTATACCAAATAGCTAGATTATGGAACAATCAGCATGAGGTACGAAACGGGGCGAACCACGTTTAGAACGTTTCTTTTGTCGTGAACTTGCCAATTTGTGCGTCTAACCAAAGTGAACTGCTGGTCGAAACCGATAGCTGCTTTGAATGTTTCAACTTCTCTGCGAAGAATGAGCAATATGAAAGCAACGACGTTAGCATTAGTTTTGAAACATGCAACTACAGAAACTGACGCGTCAATTGAGATGACATTAAATGGAGGATGTAGGGGGAAAAAAGACCCTAAAGTAAAAAAGACCCGCAGGTCTTCTAAGGATCATTATTGATGACGGAAATCTAAAATGTTGTCATTTGAATTTTGTTTCGGATTTATAATTTTCTCGTATTTTAGTATTTTATATCGCTCTATATCAATTAAAATTGAGCGCCTGACGTTGAAATAAATCCCAATAAGGATGAAAGTCGAGAATTTATTGGTCATTCCGTAACTAATAAATGGAAGTACAACGCCTGACAATGGAATCAATCCACTAGAACCACCGAGATTAACTAATGGTTGTGTTAAAAAGAAAGCACCGATACCAACACAGATCAACGCTTTAAAAGTATCTCTTGATTTCAAAGCGGTCGAAAAACACCTAAAAACAATTAAGAAATATAAAATCATGACTACCAAAACTGCGAGAAACCCAAGTTCTTCCGCTAAAATCGTAACAATTAAATCAGTGTGCGGTTCGATAGCAAATCCTAATGCTTGGGTACTATTTCCGAAACCAACCCCCGTCATTCCACCAAGGGCAATCGAAGTAAAACCAACAACACTTTGTAATCCATTCCCTGGGATATGGTCAAAAGGATTAAGCCAAACGTCAATTCGTTCTGCTTGATATCCAAGGAAGAAACCGATGTTTTCAATTCCGATGATAGCAACGATTAGGAGTGCTGTTCCTGCAATTGATAACAATAATACAAGTTGCAACTTGTGAAGACCACTAGCAAAGAAAACAATCGACCCGGTCAAGAAAATAACCATTGCACTTCCAAGGTCAGGTTGGATAAGAATCAAAAGCGTACATATAACAACATAAGCAAATGCGATTAAATAATGCGAAAAAACTTTGTTTGAGAAATATTCGCCTCGATCAATCAAATATTGAATCAACCACGGAAGCGACAGTGTAAATCCAATTCGTATAAGGTCAACCGCCTGGAAAACAATTCCGACAACAGGAACTTGTAGCCAGCGATAAACTTCCGACTCATATGTCCCTTGTCCAAAAATCGGCGTGATCAAAAGCAGAAATACTGTCCCAATTAGAATTGCCATCCCTAATTTACCACGATAAAGTTTATTCGGGAAAACAACCATAAAAACCATTAAAATAATTCCACCAATAACCCCATTAATCGAGTGCATAACATAATTCATCCGATCACCAGCACGGTTATTATGAATTGAAGTACCTGTAATACTAAAAACCATGAGAATCCCAATGGCTGATAAAATTATAACAGCTACTAAAACAGCAATATCAACAAATTCCCGTTTTACTTGTTTAAGTTTATTATTTTTATCATTCACAGACCCTCACCTCCTACCAGATACAGTGTTTTCTTATCATTCGCAAAAGCTCATTGCCAAATTAGCTCCAACCCAAATGTAACAGCATTGATAATATTAATTAGAATCGTTGTAGTAACAACAAATTTAAAAACTTTCATAACTTGTTCATTAGAAAACTTAACATTTAACTTCCCACCAATGTACCCACCTATAATTGCCGCAGGAATAATAAATAATAACAAACTCAAATCAAACCGCCCAACCCCACCTGGTACCAATCCCATTGTTACGAGCCGTGAAAGTTGAGTGAATAAGATGGTCGTGATTGAATAAACAGTTGCTTCCTTTAAAGTAATCCCAAAAATAATCGTGAAAGCTGCAACGTTGATCGGACCACCACCGATTGCTAAAATACTTGCGAAAGCCCCAAGTCCGAATCCAGCTAAAATGTACCAGTACGAGCCGTTAAGACTGAATTTTTTTAATCCTGGTCTAGTAACTAATAAAACAAATACTAATGCAACAATTGATAAAATATTTTGGGTCGTCTGAATCGCATCAGTACTAACATAAGTCGCCAACCGTTCTAATGCAATTTGTCCAAGCCAACCACCAGTTACAGCTCCAATTGCTAATGTTAAAGCTTTATCGACCTTTATTTTAGTACCCATTCTAATTTGTTTTATTGTTGATGAGATAGTCATTGTAATAACAGCAACGCTCATATAAAAACCAATTGAAAGAACATCATGATAACCAATCAAATCAAAAACTGGTCGCAACACAACACCACCACTAATCCCAGCGATAGCACTCGTTGAAATAACAATTAAAATGATGAAAAAATAAATAACTCCAATTAATGAGCTTAGCATGAAATACCACCTTTTGATCCTCGCCTCACGGGACAAGGTTAATCAATTTTAATCAGTATAACATAATTCACTGAAAATTGCTACTTGAAAACGGACGTAAAAACGACTAATCTTTCGACTAGCCGTTAATTTATTGATACTCAATCTGTTCTGGTATTTCTACAATTCCAATAATTCTAACTTCACCATTGATTTCTTGCAGATGAACTCTTACTGAAGTCTGGAATTCCCCGATGTAGGGTAACGTTGTGCTCTGGTACGTCCATTCAAGATCAACGATTATAATTGGGATATATTCCGTCCATGGGTATGTCTGTAATGACAAGGCGTAAAATCCAGTTTCAGCATTCAAAACTCGTATTGTTTCAACTGCTGGTAATGATTCACTGCCAAAAGTGTTGATGTGGTGATTTAAATGTAAGTAGAAAGTGTTTAAAGCATATTCGTAGAAAGCATCAAGAATATCGTCAACGATAAACTGTATTCCTCCGATGTCAGTTCTTGCTGATTTGTTAGAAAGGGTAAAGAAATCAGCAATGAAATTTTGGGCAATAACAGAAGCGTAATTAATTAAATCTTCTTCTGACCCTGTTCGATTAAATTGATCATGTGTATGATACAACTCTTGAAACAAGTCAAGTTGAAGTGTTGTTGCACCTCGTGGCAAGGTATAGATCAAATCATCAGGAACTTGTTCAATACCATCTAGTTCTCCGTCAGAACGTGGTACATCAATCACATCTGAAACATTTGTGCTTGCATTTCTGAAGAAATCAAATTGGCGTAGTATCAAGAAGCCTCCAATTAGAATGACTATGACACATAGTAAACTAACTAAAAGTAAAACTTTCTGAAAAGATTTATTGAAACTGTTCATCGTTTTACCTCCTAAAAGCGCCTATATAATCAGAATTTGGATCATCTGGAATGGTAGGAATATAGTCTATTGGACCACCATTGTCACCATCTGGATAATCAGCATCATCTGATGGGCATAATGATCCGTAACACTCATCTTGATCAGACCCAAATGGACAAAGCGGTCCTGGACAAAGTTCGTAATAAGGTGAACATGGATGATCTACAGGGTATGGATAATATGATACACATAAATTTTCTGATTGTTCTGGTTCTGGAACTACCTCGGGAAGAGGAGCTTCTGGCTGGGCAATCACTGTTCCTGGTGGTAAGCGCCCAGTCCCCCATTCAGGAATTCCACTTTCAAGAGTCGGTGGAACAAAACCGTCAAAATTAAATGTAAAAGTAAATGACGGTTCAAAGAGTCCTAAGTTAATTAACATTGATTCACGTGCCGCAGCAATTTGACCAGGCCAAGGTAGAACGACAGACATGTTTCCAACCGCTGCATTATCTCCCATAATCACCGTATTAGTGAAGTGAAGATTACTCATAATACCACCCGTCACGTGGCGATTTTGGAGAAGCATGTTGAGTAAATAATCAGCAACAGCCATAATTTCATTAGAGTGTAAATTAGTTTGAACATTACGCCCGAGAACTTGAAACAGTGGTACAATATCGTTAATTCCCGTTGCTTGAGTAAACATACGGCTAATCATTGATTGTAAAACAATTTGTTGGTGACCAACACGTGCAAAATCGTCACCCGTCATTTGTGTATTACCTCTGGAATTTCGATGACGAGAAAAAGCCAGCGCTTGTTCAGCGTTTAGAAGTTGTAAACCTGGTTCTATTATAATTAAATGTTCACCAAAACGTCGGCGGCTATCTTGCTCAACAATTCGAAATGGGATATCAACATAAATCCCACCCAGCACATCTATGATTTCCATAAAACCAGTAAAGTTTATCATTACGTGATAAGGGATATTAATATCAAACATATTTTCAATTGCACCAACAGCACACCCTGCCCCACCCCAGTTAGTATGTGAAAGTCTGTCATACCTCCCAAAACAAGGAACCCAAATGTAACTATCACGTGGAATTGAAGTAAGTGTAAATGATAATTCTTGTAGATTAACTGTTAATAACATAAAAGTATTGATTTGACCTGCACCACTACTAATTTCTTCACGCGTATTTAGACCCAATAACAAAATTGAAAATGGCTCACCTGGATCAATTTCATCACGTTCAACAAATACTTCGGCAACGGTGAAATATGTTAAAACAACAGTGTCAAATTCGATAAATTCAAATCCTTCTTCATCTTCAAAATTTTGGACAAAATTACTGTTGATAATAATTGCCTCAACTTCATAATTGTAAAGGGCTTCAATCAAATCTAGTGGAGAAGCAAAAGTTACTTGAACTGGGTTAATAATGTAATCTTGTTCATATAGAAAATGTTCCAATGATGCAACTTTTTCATCATCTGTTACTGCTAAAACACCAATGCGATTATATGCATTTTGTACACTAGCATCAAAGTCAATCATTGTAACCAAACTATAATTACGTGAATTATTAGTAGGATTAAATGCAACATTATTAAGAACGTTGCCAAGCTGAAGACTCATATTCGCAACGTAAAGTGTTACTATGGAAAATCCAATCGCAAAAATACTGAAAAATACTCTTGCAATTTCTATAATTCCGAATTGCGTATTCCCAAAACGAAAAACAATTTTTTTATGTTGGAAATTACCTTTACCAAATTCTAGGTAGAAACCGAAAAAGAGCGTTAGCAATGTTGTAGCGATAACTATTAGCCCCGCTAAAATTCGCACTGATTCATTCATACCAATAAATGAATTTAGCGATTGAATAAATAATACAGCTGGAATTACTGGAAACAAAATCAAAATTTTGAACCAATTTCGTTTAATAAATCCCATTTAAATTCACCTTCTAACTATCAACTATTAAAAAAATTAATCTTATTAAAATAGTTTTATTTTATTAACTTTAACTATAATAGATTTCCGTGCCAAATGTGTGGCAATTTCAGGATCATTTCAAAATTCACCGATAATAAAACAGTCCAATTAAAATTATACCCGATTTTGGCATATTTTACAAGTTTAATGCTCAAACTTTACCAAAACTTTATTAAAAAAGACCAGATTTTCATCTGGCCTCTCATTTTGCTATTGATTATTACAATAATACTAATCAATCTTAATCATACTAATTGACGAACTAGCGAATGGCTTTTTCAGTTTCAACATCAAAGAAGTGGCACTTGTGCATGTTAATTACTAATTCAATCTTATCATGCATTGCAACTTCTGTACGAGCATCTAATTTAGCGATTACTCTTTGCTCTCCAATATTCGTATAAACAATTAACTCATGACCTAATAATTCAGAAACCTCTACTATTGCAGTGTATTTAGCATCAGTGTTTACATCTGCGATTAATGGGTCGTTACTTAAATCTTCTGGACGGATTCCGAAGATTACTTCTTTACCTTCATAACTAGCTAAAGCTTTCATTTTTCCTTCAGGAATCTTGAATTTACCAGTTGTAACTACGAAGTATCCGTTTTCGATTTTACCGTTTAAGAAGTTCATTGCTGGCGAACCTGTGAACCCACCAACGAATACTGTATCAGGCGTGTTGTAGATTTCTTTTGGTGAACCGATTTGCTCGATTAACCCGTCACGCATAACTACGATACGAGAAGCCATTGTCATCGCTTCTGTCTGATCGTGTGTTACATAGATAGTAGTAGTAGCTAAACGCTCATGTAACTTGATGATTTCTGAACGCATTGATACACGTAATTTTGCATCTAAGTTTGATAGTGGCTCATCCATTAAGAATACTTTTGCATTACGAACGATTGCACGACCAAGTGCAACACGCTGACGCTGACCACCAGACAAAGCCTTTGGCTTACGATCAAGGTACTCTTCTAATCCTAAAATTTTCGCTGCATCACGAACTTTTTGATCAATTTCTGCTTTTGGCATCTTACGTAACTTTAATCCGAATGCCATGTTATCATATACATTCATGTGTGGGTAAAGTGCATAAGACTGGAATACCATTGCGATGTCACGATCTTTTGGTGCAACATCGTTCATTACTTTACCATCAATGATTAATTCACCTTCAGAGATTTCCTCTAAACCTGCAATCATTCTTAATGTAGTTGACTTACCACACCCAGATGGACCTACGAATACGATGAATTCTTTATCTTTAACATCTAAGTTAAAATCTGTTACCGATGGTTTTGGATTTCCATCATAAATCTTGTAAATATTCTTTAATTGTACCTCTGCCATGCTAATCACTCCTAAATATTTTACTCTGTATTTAATTATACGTTTTACGACGTTTTAATACAATACAAAAACTGCACATAAATGTTTTTGTAACAATGTGCAGTTTTGATAATTATAATTCTACTCGTCCTTCTAATGCCCGAATTAATGTTACTTCATCGGCATAATCAATTGAACGTCCCATTTCAAGACCGCGAGCGATTCGTGTTATTTTAATGCCTGTATCTTTTAACAACTTAGCCAAGTATTGACTAGTTGAGTCACCCTCAAGAGTTACCCCAAGAGCTAAAATAATCTCTTCAACATCTTCATCCTTTAAGCGCTCGATTAAAGCGGTTATCCCAATATCTTCTGGTCCAACACCGTCGAGTGGGGATAATACCCCGCCAAGCACATGATAAACTCCACGGAAACTTTGCATTTTTTCAAGCGACAAAACATCTTTTGAAGTTTCTACGACCGCTATTAATGAACGTTCACGTGAAGAATCGTCGCAAATTGAACATGGATTAACATCCGTAATAAAGCCGCACTGCTTACAATCAAAAAGTTCACGCTTAGCATCAATTAAGGCACGGGCAAACTGTGTTGCATCATTTTCTTTCATATCAGAAATCACGAAAAACGCCATCCGCTCGGCGGTTTTTTGACCGATACTGGGAAACTTCGCAAAAGATTCAATTAACTTTATTACTTGCTTTGGATATTTCATGACTGCGGAACTCCTTTTACACATTACTACAATTATAACAAAATTTTCGACATAAAACAAGGTGTTTTCATAATAAAAGCAAGACAAACGCATAAGAGTTTACAAAAGAGTTATCACTGATTTTTTAATTAGTTTAAAACAGTTTAATAACCTTTATCCATCAAAATAAAAATCTGCTATTAATATAAACCTAAATTAAGGTACAACTTATGATGAAAAATGTCAAGTAAAAAATCAGGCTTTACATAATTGAACTTTGATAAGAACATTATTTTTTAACTATCAGGCTTTACAAACTAGTTGAAGTGTGCTATATTTAATATCAATTAGTAGGCTTTACATACTAGCGGAGGAGGTAGATGTCGTGCAACAGACACAGTTATTAAAAGGGGTGCTCGAGGGGTGCGTTTTACTAGTTGTTTCAGAAAAAGAAACTTATGGTTACGAAATGGTCAATCGGTTAAAGGAAGTTGGTTTTAAAGATATTATCGGTGGAACTGTTTATCCGCTGTTACAGAAGTTGGAAAAAAACGGTTTTCTATCAAGTACAATGAAGCCATCACCAGACGGTCCTGATCGGAAATATTACAAAATTACCCCCGCTGGTATTAGTCAGTATGAACAATTTAAAATTCAATGGGCAGCTTTCAGCGAAACTGTTGATGCTGTAATTCAAAAACACCAGGAGTTGATGAAAAATGAAAACAATTGAACAATGTCAAAAACTAGCAAAACAGTTAACCAAAGAAAATAAAGCGTATTATGATGATTTTCTTAGCTACGTAGCAAAACATAATTTCTGGAGTGATGATGAGAATATCAATGTAATGCTACTAGAAATTCTGCAAGATTTACTACAGGCACAGGCTGATGGAATAATCGCCGAAGAATATTTTGGTAATAATCCGCAAGACGTTGCTGATGAACTAATCAAAAATATTCCATCAGGTTCTAAAAGAGCTGGCTGGAAAAAGATTGCCTCTTTGTTGTCAGCACTTGCTCTGATACCGTTAGTTTTAAGTTTGATGCAACCGGGACAAGAGATTGGATTGTTACACCTTTTAATTGCATGTATTGCTCCTGCTTTTCTCGGACTTGTCATGTTCTTTGTTTTTATCTTTGATAAGCGGTACAAGCAAACGAAGAAAAATACGATAATCACAGCAATTTTATTCGGGGTAATGTTTACATTGGTCACTTTAGTAGCAGGATTATCAATTGTTTTTCTTCCTGATTTTTATGTTATCGTTCCGAGTTGGATTCGTGTAATTCTACTGACTATATCAATCGGATGGAGTATTGTTCCGGTTATTAAATCGGAGAAATCGGGGCGGCTAATTCAACTTACAACAGCAGGAATATGGGTCAGTCATGCGTTGCTAGGAATTGCAACTCATACATTTTTTGAAGAGCAATTATCAGTAGAGCTTTTTGGTCAAGGAATAGATTTGCATTTTATGATATTTATAACAAGCACATTTATCTTTGTGATTATGTTCTGCCTTGCGATGGTCAAATATAACAAAACGCTGAAAAATAAATAACTGTAAAAATTGACAGCAAAAAACGCAAGTTGCAACTCGTATTCGAGTAACAACTTGCGTTTTAATAATACAATTATTTAATATCTTTCAACGCGTCTCCGAATAAATCACCTAAAGTTTCTTGAGCCTGGGCACCTTCAGCTTCTTGTGCTTTTTCGTACGCTGCGAATTCTGCTCTTTCAGCATCTTCAGCAATTTTACGAATACTTAACTCCAAACGGTAGTTGTTTGGCTCAAAGTTCGTTACTTTAACTTGCACTTCATCACCCATTGCTAACACTTCATTTGCATGGTTTAGACGACGGTCAGCAATTTGTCCAATTGGTAAATAACCATTTACACCCTCAGCAACTGTGATTTCAGCTCCGCGATTATCTAAAGTAGCAACAGTACCAGTGATAACATCTCCACGTCTGAATCCTAAATCTTCCCATGGATTTGCCAATACTTGACGTAATGATAAGCTAACACGCTTGCGGTCACGGTCAAGTCCGATTACTTTAACTTGCACTTCATCGCCAACTTTTACTAAAGTTTCTAGGCGCTCATTTGACCAAGAAACCTCCGAGAGGTGGCATAATCCGTCAATATAAGGAGCGATATTAATGAATGCTCCGATTTGTGTCAAACTCTCAACTTTACCATTAACAACGTCACCAACAGTTACAGCTAACGCTTCCCATGGATCATTTTCGATTTGTTTGACTGATAACGCAACACGCCCTGACTCAACATTAATGCCAATAACTTTTACCTTAGCTTTCTTACCAACAGTCAAGAAGTCAGAAACTTTTGAACGCATATTTTCCCATGATAATTCTGATGCGTGAACTAATCCTTCTACCCCAGGTGCGATCTCAACAAATGCACCATAGTCATGAGCACTTACAACTTTACCTTCTAGCACTTCACCAACTGCATGAGTTGCTGCGAATTCTTCAACTGGCGTTGGGATTGCGTTTTTAATTGATAATCCGATTTTGTCACCGTCAATTTTCACAATAACCGCTTTAACATTGTCACCAACTGCTAAAACGTCTTCAATTTTACCAAAACGAGTGTGAGAAACTTCTGATAAATGTACTAATCCTTCAACATTTCCGAAATCAACGAATGCGCCGAAAGATGTCAAACGAGTAACTTGACCTTCAACTACGTCACCAATATTTAATGTAGCTAATGCATTAACTCTTGCAACTTCACGCTCAGCAATTAATAATTCACGACGAGTTACAGCAATACGACCGCGCTTGATTGACTCGATTTTTACATTGAAAGTTTGCCCAACGTAGATTTCCAAATTCTCAACATAGCGAGTATCTAATTGACTTGCTGGTAAAAATGCTTCAACTCCGCCAAGATCAACCAATAATCCACCACGAATTGCACGCATAACAGTCGCTTTTAAAGGTGTTCCTTCTTCAGCTGCTTTTTCGATTGCTGCGTTTTGAGCACGAACTGCAATTGCTTTTACTGATAATAAAATTTGCTCATCGCTAACTTTTTTAACAACTGCTTCGATTTGAGAGCCAATACTGACAGCGTCTGACACTGAACTAATGTTATCCGCCGAAAGTTCACTTAAATAAACAGTCGCATCGTTTCCGCCTCCGATATCAACGGTTACTTCCTGACCAGCAATTGCGATAACTGTTCCAGTTACAACATCACCAACCGCCGGCACTTGCACCCCTTCTAAATTCATTAATTCTTCCATTGTCATTTCTGCCATCGTAAAACTCTCCTTTATGCTCACCGTGAGCTTGCTAAACTTCTGCTCCTACCATTATACCCCAAAATCACCTTAGTTGTCAACGAAAATTGTTTTAGTAAAAAAACAGTAAAACACTAGCTTTTCCCGCTAAAAAGTTGTATACTTTTAACCATAACAAATAAGTAATTGCGAAATTCCCGAGAATTTGGGAAATCGAAGATTTTTCGGGATTTTAGTCGATTTTCGACCGAAACAGATATTTTTACACAAATCAGCAAATTCACCTTGAAATAATCAACTTCGCAATTGCCTAACTAATAACAAAACAGTGAGGAGATTTTAAAAATGAATGCAGTAGAAATGATTAAAAATAGACGTTCTATTAGGAAATATACCGATGAAATTGTTCCACGCGAATTAATGGAAGAAATCATCGAAATCACCCGCTTTGCACCATCTTGGACTAACTCGCAAACACCACGTTTTACATTAGTTAGCGATACGACCGTTATCGAAAAATTTGCTGCTGACGGGGTTAAAGGATTCATATATAATATTGGAACTCTAAAAAGTGCTCGTAATGTCGCAGTATTAAGTTTCGTTGAAGGTAAATCTGGACGAGCTGATAAGTATGAAATCGAAACTGATGACAATCCTGGGCGTTGGGAATATTTTGATGCGGGTATTGCATGCCAGACATTCTGTTTAACAGCCCATGCAAAAGGCGTTGGTACTTGTATCTTCGGAATTATCGACGAGCAAGCAATCGCCGAAGCAATCAATCTACCAAAAGGTGAAAAAGTCGCAGCACTAATCGTTTATGGTTACCCAGACCAAGACGCAAAACCACCAAAACGCAAAGAAGTCGAAGAAATTGCTAGATTTATATAATTTACTTATCGTCATATCTTTATCAATCAAAATATCGGATCACCCCCAAAACCAGCAAAATATCTCAAAGCGCTATTAGAACAGTTAAAAATATCTCTATAAGAATTGGTCGTTGTAAATGTTTCGATAATTAGTGTCCAGAATTATAGTCAACGGCATAATTGCATGACTCGAACCGCAAAATACCCATTATTCCCGTATCGCAGTTACCATTGTATCAGAACCAAAATCAAAATTTTCAACCACTTCACAAGAAGTCAAATCAACTTCAACGTTATTATTTGATATTGAATCTAGCACTTCGTTAAACAAAACAGGTGATATATTATAATCAGGTGTCGTACGTACCCCACAAAAAACTCATCATTCCAAACAATACTATTAATTTCAAATATTTCATTATAACCACTTTTTTCACGTGCTATTTTACCAAAACTGAGTAAAGATTATACCAAAAATGCAAAATAACTACTGACAATTAATCAGTAGTTATTTCATTTTTCGGTACATATCATACCAATATTTAGCAAATCCTGGTTTGAACGGTCCCTCTTTTTTGTGAACCATGTCGATCAACTTGTTTAGTTGTGCCCGTACAATTTTCTGAACATCTTCTGGATAATTCATATCACGACGGTGTTTAGCAAATTCATACTCGTCAAGGACTTTATAGCTGTAATTTGGAAAAACTTTCAAATCGAGATCGTAATCAATATACTTTAACGCACCCTCGTTATAAACACATGGTGAACTAATGTTACAATAAAAATGAATCCCGTCTGCACGTAAAATTGCGATAACATTAAACCATAAGTCATCGAAGAAATATGAGATGGCAGGCTCAGTAGTTTTCCATATTCTGCCATCGGATTCGATAACTAGCGTTCTGTTGCTCGCTGTTATTACAACATTATCAGTCACTTCCATTACTCTTACTTTTTCCCAAACACGATGAATTTTACCGTTATGCTTGTAACTATGGACAGGGACGTTTGAGTCGATACTAGGTTGAATCTTCACGAAGACCACCTCCCTGTTGTATACTTAGTTTTGTTTCAAACCTGAAATCTCTCTGGTAAGGTAGCTCTACACACTTCATTCAAGCCATATTTTTATAAATAATCCAACTTGAGCAAGCAAATAGAGAAACCCTAAAACAGAATGCCTAATCATTATATCACAATTCTTCATCAAAGTGTTGAAAAATTTTCAAAAGTTAACAAAACAATTAAAAAGCAGCTCGATGTAACGGGGCGAGCTGCCACTTAGTAATTAACTTTCGTTAACTACTAATTAATTTTCTTTGTTTTTTTTCGAGCTTGAAGTCTTAGAATTTTTGCGTGAACGCTTCTTAACCTCAGCACCAACTTTCCCGTTTTCACGAGCTGTAGCATTAGCACCTAAGTCAACGTTTAACTCTTCCGCAACCTCAGCTTTCATATTTTTAGAAGCAGTTTTTCTGCTCTTATTTGGAGTAGATTTTGTACTTCTTGATTTTGTACTTTTAGTTTTAGCCATTTAGTTTCACCTCATAACTTTCACAGTTACATCAGGGGGGAAATCCGTGGTAGACCGTGATTTTACAAAAGATAAATTTTCAGGTGCGTACACCTTAGTAAACTAGTGATAAGAATCATTAGTTTTTTGACGATTCAAAACAGAATTTTATGATTTTAAATATGAATATATTTAAATAAAATACCGTTCTAGAATTTCTTTTCCCGATACTCAAGGGCATCAATTCCGAATGTCTCACGTTATTGCGAGCCAACCTAAAATTCGTTACGCAGTTAATTTGTACAACATTTAGAATTTGATACATGAAAATTTGAAATTAATTCAATTTATATTTCTTAAAATCCATTTTAGTATGTAGTATCAGGTGTTTCTCTTCATAAAAAATATATTTAACATCTTCGTTGAGGATAATTTCGTGTTTTTCGAGTTGTCGATGAAGCCAATTCTCATCCAGACCCGCATTCATTAGGGCATAAGGCTTAACTAAACCTGAAATAACAAAAGGCAATGGAAAAACCTTTGTTGGCAACCGTTTCTCGAAGATACTCAGTCGTCCGTTGGGCTCGATTATCGCATATTGGACTTCTTCAATCGAAAGGACATTACTTTGGCGAAGAACCATTATTAACTCATCCAACTGAATCCGCAATTTGATTAATTCGTCGTAGTCGATTTTACCGTTATTAATAATCATCGAGGACTCGGCATTCATGTAACGACGGGTCTTTGGGTTTCGTATCTGGATTTTTGCCATGAAGAGTTGGAGAACAACGAGGGTGACGAGTCCGGCAAAGGAGTCGAGCCAAAATTGCTCTTCAACGATGCCTGTTGCAACGACATCGGCGATAATGAGATTCATGACGAAATCGAAAATCGACAACTCGCTGATTTCCCGTTTGCCCATAATCTTGTAAGAGATAATAACTGCGATGTAAAAAAAAGTTGCTAGTAAAACAGAATATAATATGTTCATAATTTGCCTCCGACCAAAACGTAAGTCCTCTATTATGGTCGTAAAAGGAAAAAATATTCTTATTTACTACTAAAACGATTTATGGTACAATACTTTGATGGCTAAGGAGAGATAGCGATGAATGAGATTGAAAAAATTAAGGACCGAATGAGGCGTACGCGAAATTTTTCGATTATTGCGCATATTGACCATGGAAAAACGACGTTGTCAGATCGGATTTTAGAAAAAACGAATGCGTTAGCATCCCGTGATATGCAGGCGCAGACGTTAGACACGATGGACTTGGAACGTGAGCGCGGAATTACGATTAAGTTGAACGCGGTGCATTTGAATTATACGGCGACTGATGGTGAGGACTATATTTTCCATTTGATTGACACGCCTGGACATGTCGATTTTACTTATGAGGTTTCACGTTCTTTAGCAGCCTGCGAAGGGGCTGTTTTAGTTGTTGATGCAGCTCAGGGGATTGAAGCCCAGACATTGGCAAACGTGTATTTAGCGGTCGATAATGATTTGGAAATTTTACCGTTGATTAATAAAATTGACTTACCGAGTGCTGATCCTGATCGAGTTAAGCAGGAAGTTGAAGATGTAATCGGACTCCCAGCTGATGATGCAGTTTTAGCATCGGCAAAAGCAGGAATCGGGATTACGGAAATTTTAGAACAAATCGTTGAGAAAGTACCAGCACCTGAAGGCGATCCAGAAGCACCGTTACAAGCTTTGATTTTTGACTCATTTTACGACCAGTATCGTGGGATTATTGTTTCCATTCGTGTAATGGAAGGGATTGTCCGTAAGGGTGATCGAATTAAAATGATGGCTACTGGTGCTGAATATGAAGTAAATGGTGTAGGTGTATACACACCACACGAAAAGCAAGTTGACTATCTTGCACCTGGGGATGTCGGATTTTTAGAGGCATCAATTAAGGATGTTAAAACTGTTAACGTTGGAGATACCATTACACAAGCGAAAAATGGAGCAAAAAAACAACTTGCGGGTTATCGTAAGATGAATCCGATGGTCTTTTGTGGTCTATACCCAATCAATGCAGCACAATATAATGATTTGAAAGATGCGCTCGATAAGCTGATTCTAAATGACTCGTCATTACAGTTTGAACCAGAAACTTCGCAAGCACTTGGTTTCGGATTCCGTACTGGATTCCTCGGTTTACTGCACATGGATGTTATTCAAGAACGGATCGAACGCGAGTTTAATATTGACTTAATCGCAACAGCACCATCAGTAGTTTATCACGCACACTTAACAGATGGAACAATGAAACTGGTTGATAATCCAGCGGATATGCCAGAGACACAAAAACTTGCAAGAATTGAAGAACCTTATGTTAAGGCAAGTATTATGGCACCGAACGATTATGTTGGTCCAATTATGGAACTTTGTCAGAAAAAACGTGGGATTTTCACAACAATGGATTACATGGATGAAACGCGCGTCCATATTATTTATCAAATTCCACTTGGTGAGATTGTATATGACTTCTTCGACCAATTGAAATCAACGACAAAAGGTTATGCATCGTTTGATTACGAACTATCTGACTATCAAATGTCAAAACTAGTTAAAATGGATATTCTGTTAAATGGTGAAGTCGTCGATGCATTGTCGGTCATCGTTCACAAAGATTTTGCTTTCAACCGTGGTAAGGCGATTTGTGAAAAGCTGAAAGAGATTATTCCACGACAGCAGTTTGAAGTACCAATCCAAGCGGCGATTGGCGGAAAAATCATTGCCCGTTCAACGATTAAAGCTTTGCGTAAAAACGTAATTGCAAAGTGTTATGGTGGGGACATCTCCCGTAAGAAAAAACTGCTCCAGAAACAAAAAGAAGGCAAAAAACGCATGAAATCGGTGGGATCAGTTGAGATTCCGCAAGAGGCGTTTATGTCAGTATTATCAATGGATGAATAAAAAAACCGTCATATCAATACTTTTGCGATCACAATATAATCCAAAAACCATATTTTGCCCACCATTTGCCCACATCGGTTTAAATGGTGGGCAATTTTTTTATTTTGCAAACCACCCCACTAATGCCATAATGATATTCTGCAAAGTTACGGAAGCGGTTTTCGGTATAGGCAACAACACAATTTTTCTAAGAACCTATGAACTTTTCGAAACAGACCTTGAAGCAGATGATGAAGATTACGTCTATCTTTGTAATAAGCACAGCCAAAAAACCGAATCTTTGAAAAAAAACATTAAAAAAGATGTAATAAAACATTGACTTGATGCGCAATATTGTGTATAATAATAAGTATCAGGAGGAGTTACAATGCCGAAGAAAGTTAGAGAAATACTTAAAATACTTAGTCAAAACGGTTTTAAAAAAATAGACCAAAACGGAAGCCACATTAAAATGTATAATAAAGACACTAATAAGACCACAATAGTACCTAACCACCGTGGCGATGTACCGCCTGGAACGGAAAAGTCAATTTGGAAGCAGTCGGGGTTAAAGTAATCTCGATTTACTTATTTTAACAAAAAGGAGAGAAAAAACATGGAAAATAATAATTTAGCTACATATCCAGCAATTTTTAACCAAGAGGGGTCTGTGTTTAACGTATCATTTCCAGACGTTCCAGAAGCCATAACGTTCGGGAATAACATGTCCGAGGCTGTCGCAATGGCGCAGGAAGCATTAGGTCTTGCCATCTACAATAAGATGGAATTGCCAGAGGCATCATCGCCTAATAAATTAGAGCTTAGCGAAGATGATTTTGTCGCAATGATAACGTTAGATCTATCTGCATATCGAAAAAAACACCATTCAAAATCTATCAGAAAAAACACATCCATTCCAGAATGGTTGAATGAGATAGCAGAAAAGGAAAATATTAATTTTTCGCAACTGTTGCAATCAGCTATCAAGCAACATCTCAATATATAATAATAAATTTGTGAAAAAATAGTCCTCGAACGTATCGAGTTCCTAGTGGAAAATCTTGTTGAAAAACTTGTGGGTTTTCGTAAAAACTAGCGTTGTATAATCATATTAACGAATTTTTCCGTCAAGCAATTCGCTATCTCGCTTGTCGAGCAAAACTGTGAAAAGTGTGTCATTCAACTACACAAGAAAAAGGTAAGGATACCGACCAGTAATCCTTACCTTTTTTGTTGATTAGGCTGGGTTGCATTGACAAGCTACAAGGTAAAAATTTATTCAAGTGTAGTAAACCTCTAAAGTTGGACTTAGTGCCAGAGCGTTAAACTTCGGATTTTGCTTAAGCGATTAAAAAGGTTATTATAATACTTTCTGGACTCGACTGGACTCATGTAGCCCAGTCTTTCTTTTGATCTTTCGTTGTTGTTGGTAAAATTCAACTTCATTTCTGATGGTTGCCCCAATTTGTTTATCATATTGGAACTCTAATTCTTCACAAAGCGTTTGAGCTCTTGAATCATGTTCGCTTAAAAGTGCTTGGCGGATTTTTGTAATTAGTAAAAGCATCGCTAATTCTTGATTATGCTTAACTAGATTCTCTAATTTTTTCAATCCCTTTTGAAATTCAATTACTAAAGACGTTTCAACCTGATCATCAAAATATTTAGCAATTAAAATCCGTGAACATAAATTCACAGCCAACAACGCTTCTAAAGCATCAGTACTGCGTACCCGTTTGAAAATATTAATATATTCTTGTGCTTTTGTTGCCAACTCAATTGCTTGTGTAGCCGTTTCGGTATATTCGATAGAGCCAGCTAAGAGTTGAATATCATAATAATTCCAACTGCTGTTTACAAGACGACTAAAAAATGGTTTGATTTGGGTATAAGCCTTGCGCAGATTCGTTTCTTCGGCATAAAGGCTACTTGCATCAATGTAACGTATGACATCTTTGGCAAGAATCACATTTTCATCAACATGCTCACTAAGCAAAAATTCTTCTTCGCGTAAAACGTCCAATAATTGATTGCGAATTAACTGAAATTGATCTGAATCATGATTACCACCGATGACAAAAAATTCATTGACGATTTTAGTAATTTTAGGTTTTAACATTTTTTACCCCTTTCTTCTTGTGACATCTGGTTAGTGTTAATAAAACATAATATACAATATTTCGTTGACAAATGCAAGCAAAAAATGTTAAATAAAGCAATAATTTATTCAAATTTTAAACAACCGAAAAGGATATTTCGTTAAATTATCTTAGCGAACCAACTCCTATTCTTTAACCGCGATCGCATCAATCTCACCTTTGACATCATGTGGCAAACGTGAAATCTCCACATAGAATCGCATTGGTTTATGATTAGGAAAATACTCCGCCTAAACTTCATTCACCAATGTAAATCCTCTAAACTCTTTAAGAAAATCCCACATTTTACAATATTCTGGAATGAATATCCAGCCTCTTCAAGAATTGCTTTTAAATTTTCCATCCCCATTGGCGAGTTTGTTCCTGAATATCTTCTATTCACGGTTTCCATACTAACTGGGTAAAGTGGCACCTATCCCGAAATATATAGTTTATTTCCCGCTTCGACCGCTTACGCATAAGATCTAATGACCGCTGGAGCATTATACGGGCTATACTAAATTATAAAAGTAAAATCATATTTTTGTACTGCTATTGGTTCAACACAGAATTCAATTGCTCAACTGCAATTTTACAGAATATTTTTAACTGAATAGATTACTTCATACCTTGGCGCATGTCATCAATGTATTGCTACTTGCAAGGCTTGCCATAATATTCAAACGAAAATACCAGTCTCAAACGGTTGTAAAAAGCTTTTACAAATTACAAAAGAAACACGAAAAAGAAAATAGATAGCATCGCTTTATGGTTAAGACAAAATCTTTTGAAAATAATCCACTCCAATAAGAAAAATCCGCCCGATAGCTTGCCCCTGAACTACTCCCTGCCCTGCGGTCAATCTATTTTTCTGGCGGACTTTTCTTATTTGCGTTTAACTTTTTTTGCTATACCTGTAAAAGCGCTATAGCAGTTAATTAGTATAATTATTTTCTATGATTTTTTTCTTTTTTTAGATTGATAACGTGTATTAGAGCCCCGATTACAGCTACAATGGCTGTAAAACCATTCAACCAATTTTCTCTAAAAAATTCTGGAATAATAGCTCCTTCTCGCAAGCCAGCAATAATCCAGCCTTTTGGCACGCCAACCAACACCAAAATCATTATCCAATTTAATACCGTTGTCCCGTTATTACTTTTCTTTCTTTCATAATTCAATCACTCCCAATTATAGCCAACAAGCTATTTTACACATTTTTATAAATGATAATAAAATTATAACTTATAAAAAGTAATATACATATATTTTTGCAGTAAGTGACTAAATAGGCAAGTAGTATGAACACATTTAAACTTAAAACCGAAGCTTCCACCTCGGTTTTAATCATAGTACAGTTCATCTTTTTTAGATAATTAATATTTGAATTGTTGTTGTTCCAGCTCCAGGTGGTCCTAAAAATCCTATAATTTCTCCTTTTTGTTTTATTGATATTTTGCTCTAATTTGTTTATATTTTTTTAATGAGAATGGGTTTATCATTAGTAGTAATGTCCATTTTAGTCTTTTTGGTATTTTGCGTGACGTTGCATCTTTAAATACCCATAGTCCAAATACTAGCCATATTATTGTTAAACTCCAATTGATAATATCTAATAATGTCATTTAAAATTTCTCCTCTTTTATTTATTGTTCT
>JGI990J12352_1000006_pt1 | contig 53318 bp, 39 predicted proteins | sample Intmic4MA4BA4MSA_FD_12352 | JGI IMG/M metagenome (IMG submission 12352) | reverse complement strand
ATATTTTCTTGAATTTTATCGGTTTTTAAGTACTAATTAACAGTAAATCAGGTAAAAAAAGCACGAATTTAGGTCAAATATCGCCGATATCGTGCTTTTTCTGTTAGTAAAGTCCTTTAAAATAATAGTTTTTAAAATTTTATCGGCTTTTAAGTGCTAATTAACAGTAAATCAGGTAATGAAAGCACGATTTTAAGTCAAATATCGCCGATATCGTGCTTTTCTGTTGAAAAAGTCCTTTAAAATAATATTTTCTTAAATTTTATCTACTTTTAAGTGTTAATTAACAGTAAATCAGGTAATAAAAGCACGAATTTGGGTCGAATATCACCGATATCGTGCTTTTTACTATAAATTTTACAAAAATCGAATTTCATTTGTAATCGGGTCGAGTTCACAATAGACCCCAAGTGGAATGGTCAAGTTCGGTGTACAGTGTCCGGCGGGGATGTCTGTTGCAATTGTTTTGTTAAATGGTAGTAAAATGTCTTTTATTGTTTTCGTAATTTCATCCCGATCGGCGCCGCTGAAGTCCCCTAAAATTATCCCAGCACAGTCCCTGATTTTACCAGCATGAACTAATTGCATGAGTAATCGGTCAATGGAATACGGCTCTTCGCCCGTTTCTTCGAGGAACAAAAGTTTGCCATACGTGTCGATTTCAACTCCTGTACCAAGGGTCGAACAAATCATTGAAAGGTTGCCACCAATGGAAATTCCACATACGGTTCCGCCTGTTTTACTTAGGAAACGGGTTCCTTTTAATGTAAGGGGACAACCATTAAGTGCGGTTTTAATAAAGCTACTGGTTGTGAGGGTGTCGTTTTTGATGAGATCGGAAATCATCGGACCGTGGTAGGTTGCAAGTCCAAAGCATTGATTGAGGTAGATGTGTATGTATGTGATGTCACTATAACCGATGAAAGCTTTTGGGTAGCAGGTAAAATCAAAGTCACCTAAATATGGAATAATCCGGTTACTTCCATATCCCCCACGCATATTTAAAATTGCGCCAATCTCATCATCAGCGAACATCATTTTCAAGTCAAGCGCTCGGTCAGCGTCAGAATTGCCAGCGAGATATCTGTTCCTTTCAAAGCAACTTGGTGCGATCAAAACGTCATAGCCTAACGCTCGTAAATACATCTCACCTGCGAGCACTTTTTCACTCGTCATCGGTCCCGCCAACGCCACAATCCCAATTTTTTTCGAGCGGTCAAACGGTGGTGGTTTAATCATCACAATCAACCCCCATCAACGCCAAAACGCTCATAACTTGAATCAAAATTCCGTAGCGAATCGCCTCTTCATCGACATCAAACTTCCCGTGATGCAATGGCGCTAAAATTCCGCACTCTGTATTTGCCACCCCAAGTCGATTATAACTCGACGGTCGTTCTTTCGCAAAATATGCAAAATCTTCGACTCCCATGCTTGGCTGTTTTAAGACCAAAACATTTTCATTTCCTAAAACCTTTTTTGCGACCATTTTGACGATGTTCGTCACTTGCTTGTCGTTGACAAGCGGATCATACCCCGCTTCGACTTGGAGACTGATTTCGGCATCATGGGCTTTGGCAATATTGTGCGCCAATTCAAAAATGCGATTTTTTAGATACTTACGGGTATCACTATTCAAAGTTCGTAATGTTCCGCGAAGCATAACGTGATTACAAATCACGTTATGCGCCTCGCCGCCAGCAATCTGCCCAAATGACAAGACGGCAGTTTCAAGCGGCGAGGTATTGCGGCTGATTAATGTCTGCAAAGCCATCACGATATTACTGGCAACCACGATCGCATCGACCCCTTCATTCGGGGCAGCCGCATGTGCGGAACGACCATGGATATGGAGTGTAATCGTATCACTGGCAGCATAAGCATGGTCATATTTGACACCAAAGGTTCCAACTTCTAACTTCGGACACACATGAAGTCCGAGTACATGTGACACATACGGGTCGTCAAGGACGCCCGCATTAATCATTGTCTGGGCTCCGCCGACTGTCTCCTCGGCTTGTTGAAAAAATAATTTCACATTGCCAGGAAGTGTTTCGCGGATTTGTTGCAACACGAACGCTGCCCCCAACTGAACCGTCGTATGAACATCATGTCCACAAGCGTGCATCACACCATGATTAACGGACTTATAATCAGAATCATACAATTCGCAGATCGGTAAGGCATCAATATCAGCTCTTAAGCCAATGGTTAAACCAGAATCCTTTAAGCCTTTAATCATTCCTAGAACGGATGTTTTATTAATGCGTTCGCCCACATTAATATCCCAATTCCGTAAATAATCCTCAATAACATCAGCAGTGCGAAATTCCATTAACCCAAGTTCTGGGTGGCGATGCAAGTCCCGCCGAATCGCTACAAAATGATCAAAATGATCATCAACAATCTTTCGGATTTTTTCATTTAAAGTTCCCAAAACAATCACCTCTTTAAAATATATGAGTTTTAGTGAATATAAATGAAAATTATGGACATAATAACTTATCAAAACAGGGGGTAATAACAATGAAGACACTAAATGAGCAAGACATCCAAGAAATTATTACAATTAAATTAGAAACAACGAGAGCAATTTGCGACGCAATCACTGGTTCTAATTTAATGGAATTATCAGCTGATGCCCGCATTGAATTTGCCGATATCATCGAGTTATTTGCGATTTTAATGCTGGAACATGCTGGTGAGTTTCCAGAAGAATGGAGTAGTAATAAATTGAGTGAAGTTTATCACTACAAATTACCGACCCTGCTCCACAAATCAGAACGTAAAAATATCCGTGAAATTTTGATGACTTATGTTAACTTCGTTGGTGAAGCGTTGGAATTACCTAATTACCGTCAGATAAAAGAAGAATTAGCATCGTAAAAAACCGCCATTATCGTCATTCATGGCGGTTTTGTTAATGTCATAAATAAAACCAGTAACCATTGCTACTTCTTCACGAGCGTTTTCAAAGCCTTTGTCAAATATTTTGATTTCTCTTTCCAGAACCATTTGGACCGATAAATTCCATGATTGAACTTTCTGGGATTGAAAAACTAATATTTGATAACGTGAATTTATCACGTTCTTTCGTTAAATTAGTGATTTCAAGGCTACTTGCATAAATGCTCACCTCAATAATAATACACTGGGAATTGCTTTTTTATCTTAAACAGCTTTAATATTATTTTGTGAATTATTGTAACATACCACTAGAGAATTTAGAAGTAGGAAATTGTAAAATTTATGATATTTTTCGGTCATGCAATCGGTAAAAAAGAAATAGGTATTATCAACACTCTTGAACTAATTCGACAACTAGCACGCAAACATTTCCTACTAAAACACAAAAAAAGATATTAACAAAACGCCAAATCAGAATTGCTTATTGCCAATGCCCTTGAAGAATACGAAATTGTTTATTGTTATGACAACTTGTTATCAGTTAATGGTAAAACAATCATTTGGGAACATTTTGGTATCTTTGAATCAACCAGATTACGAGTAACGAATGACCATCAAAATGAAAACAACTTACATTTACACGTTTGACTTTAACTTATATACATATATCATCGAAAAAATCATATTGTAAAATTTGCTCAAATAGTGTAAAATAGTGTAAAATTTATCCTTGAGGAGTGATTGTGATGATCCGCTTTGAAAGCGACTATACTAGAGGAGCACATCCACGAATTTTACAACGTTTAGTTGAAACGAATGAACGGCAAACGGCTGGTTATGGGACAGATGAATTTTGTGAATCCGCGGCAGAATTAATTAAGGATGCTTGCGGGCAGCCAAACGCTGATGTTCATTTTATTGTTGGTGGGACGTTAACAAATCTGACCATTATTTCATCAATTTTACGACCACATGAGGCAATTATTGCTCCAGAAACTGGTCATATTGCGGTTGCTGAAACAGGTGCTATTGAAGCAACTGGTCACAAAATTATTACAATACCGACTAAAACAGGAAAAATTACGGCAGCTGAAATTCGTGTGATATTGTCAAAGCCAGACAATGTTCACTCACCACGACCAGGAATGATTTTTATCTCGCAAGCAACTGAACTTGGGGGGATCTATCATAAAGCCGAATTAACTGCGATTAAGGAAGTCGCCGATGAATTTGATGTTCCGCTATTCATTGATGGGGCTCGTCTTGGCTACGCTTTAGCCGCAACCGACTGCGACTTTACGCTCACCGACATCGCCCAGCTTTGTGACGTCTTTTATATTGGTGGTACGAAAGTCGGCGCCCTTTTTGGCGAAGCAGTTGTTATTGTAAATGAGTCCTTGAAACGTGATTTCAGGTATTTGATGAAGCAGCGTGGAGCTCTGTTTGCGAAAGGAAGAATTCTCGGTCTCCAATTTGAAGAATTTTTTAAAGATGGTTTGTATAACGAAGTATCGGAATACGCCGTTAAGCTGTCACAAAAAATAAAAAATGTTTTAGCAGAAGTCGGAGTTTCACTGGCATATCCAGCCCCGACGAATCAGCTTTTTATCGAATTTACTGAGGTACAGTTTGCGCATATTAGTGAGAAATATACATTAGCACTTTGGGAGCGGCGAGACGGGCTAGTTGTTGCACGCCTTTGCACTGATTGGTCAACCCGACTAGAGGATGTTGAAGCTTTTATTGCTGATTTGCGATTGTTGTGATAGAATATAAGGATAAATATTACTTATTAAAAAGGCGGTGGGAAGATGAATAAATTATTAAATAGGCGGTTGGCTGATGTCGAGGAAATTTTGATTAGGAAGTTTAATCAGTTTGCGGTTGAGTATGGGGCAAAGCATATTTTGACACTGGGTGAACCGAATTTTGATACACCAGATGCGATGAAGATGCCAGCAATTCAGGCGCTGGGCGACGGGAAGACTTATTATGGGAGCAGCTATGGGAATCAAAATTTCCGCGAAGCGGTTCAGAGATTTGAAAAACGTGTTAATCAAGTTGATTATGATTTGAATGAAATTATGATCACGCATGGTTCAACGGAAGGTTTGGCGGCAGCGTTAATTACGATGTTGAATCCTGGTGATGAAGTTATTAATTTAACGCCAGCTTATCCGCTATATAAGAATGTTGTTGCGCTAACAGGGGCAAAGATTGTCTCGGTTGATGTGTCAAAAAATAATTTTCAGGTATCAAAAGAAATGTTAGATGCTGCAATAACTAATCGAACAAAGGTAATCATTATCACGTCACCAAATAACCCGACAGGAACTATTCTTAACGATGAGTCGCTGGCAGTTATCTATCAAGCGGTCAAAAAGCATAAATTTTTTGTCATTAGTGATGAGGTTTATAACCAATTGGTTTATACGGAGCGGCGGTTAGGTTTTTCAAAGTATCAGGATATCCGTGATTATATCGTTGTGTGTCAAAGTTTATCAAAGCCTTATGCGATGACGGGGTGGCGACTTGGATATATGTTGGCACCGCTATGGTTTATGGAATCTGTGCTTAAAATCCATCAATATTTGGTTGTCGCAGTTAATACGTTTATTCAGGATGGTGGGGTCGCTGCGCTTGAGTATGACGTGACGCCGATGGTTGAATCGTATCGCGCGCGACGTGATTATGTCGTGATGCGCCTGCAAGCAATGGATGTTAAATTTCCGTATCCAGAAGGGGCATTTTATGTGTTTATTTCAGTTGCCGAGTTTGGGATGGATTCATGGAGGTTTTGTGAAGAACTGGTTCGTGCTGAAGGGGTTGCGCTGATCCCAGGAATTTGTTTTGATACTGATGACCATGTACGGATTAGTTACTGTGTTGAGATGGACACGTTAATAGCAGGAATGGAAGGGTTAGAACGTTTTGTTACTGGATTGCGAGTCAAAAAAATGAATAGTGGTGAATTTAAAGAAGGCGACGTCGTCGAAGGTCGTATTACTGGTGTACAGTCTTATGGGATTTTCGTTAGACTTAGCGACCAGTGTAGTGGATTAGTTCACGCATCAGAATTGGAAAAATTAGAAAGCCGTGAGCCGAGTCGCTTTTTCAAACTCGGGCAGACAATCAAAGTGCGGATTATTAGGGCAAAGCCTGGCGGTACACAATTTATCTTGAAAATTTACCGTGAGCGTGGTAGTAGCCGACGAATTGGCGCAGCGAATTTTGAGACGACTGCTGGATTTGATGCCTTACAGGACAAAATACCAGAATGGGTACAATATGCAAAAGACAAAAACTGGATTTAGTTGAAAAAGTATTTTTAGTGCCTTTTTAACGTTTTGGTACAAGTTTTGGATTTTGTTACAAAATTAGTCTTGTTTTACTAAAATAATCTGTGTATAATTTAGGATATCTCTAAATACTCCATTCATCGCCATTTTCTCCTAGCGTGGTTGTCTTGCTTGGAAGAAATTTCTTGAAAATCTCATCTGAACGAGTAAATAGAGATATCTTATAAAAAGATTTTAGTAAAACGAGGTGTTTTGGTATGTCAAAGTATTTAAGTTTAGATTACAGCAACGCAAGTGTCGGTGTACACGAATTAAACTACGTTGCACCAATGGTTAAAGTGATGCATGAGGCAATCCATAATAAAACTGGAGCGGGTAGTGAATTTTTGGGATGGGTTGATCTGCCAACAGATTACGATAAAGCAGAATTTGCCCGCATTGAAGCGGCAGCGACCAAAATTCAAGCTGATTCCGATGTTTTATTAGTCGTTGGGATCGGTGGTTCATATTTAGGTGCAAGAGCAGCAATCGAAGCATTAAACAACCACTTCTATAACATGCAAAGCAAAGCTGACCGTAAAACACCAGAAGTTATTTTTGTTGGTCATCATATTTCTGCGACATACATGAAAGAATTAATCGACTACCTTGATGAGAAATCATTCTCAATTAATGTAATTTCAAAGTCAGGAACGACGACTGAACCAGCGATTGCGTTCCGTATCTTCAAAAAGCTGCTAATTGAAAAGGTCGGAAAAGAAGCAGCGAAAAGTCGAATCTATGCAACAACTGATGCACGAGTTGGTGCATTAAAGACGTTAGCAGACGGTGAAGATTTTGAAACGTTCGTTGTCCCAGATGATGTCGGTGGTCGTTTTTCAGTTTTAACAGCAGTGGGATTATTACCAATTGCGACAACAGGAGTTAATATTGCCGAAATGATGCAAGGAGCTGCGGCTGCACAAGCTCGCTATGCTAATCCAAATCTCGCTGAAAACGAAGCTTATCAGTATGCTGTTGTACGAAATGCCCTGTACGCAAAAGGATTTACGATCGAGATGTTAATCAATTATGAACCGTCGTTAACGATCTTTAACGAGTGGTGGAAACAATTATTCGGTGAGTCAGATGGAAAAGATAACAAAGGAATTTTCCCAGCATCAGCCGCATTCTCAACTGATCTTCATTCAATGGGGCAATACATTCAAGATGGTCGTCGTGACTTATTTGAAACCGTCGTTTTAGTAACAAAACCAAGATTTGATTTAACCATTGAAGCGGAAGATTCAGACCTTGACGGATTGAACTACTTAGCAGGATCAACCGTTGATTTCGTTAATAAAAAAGCTTTCCAAGGAACCGTTTTAGCACATGTTGATGGTGGTGTACCAAATTTAATTGTCGAAGTACCAGAAATGACCCCATATACATTCGGATATTTAGTCTACTTCTTTGAGAAAGCTTGCGCGATGGGCGGTTACCTAGCAGGGGTTAACCCATTTGATCAACCAGGCGTTGAAGCATATAAGAAAAATATGTTCGCCCTCCTTGGGAAACCAGGGAACGAAGTATTAAAAGCCGAACTTGAAACACGTTTAAAGTAAGGCATGCACACTAATATAAACTCAATGTTAAATCGGCGGTCATTTCGTCGATTTTTTCTTATCAAAACGGGCAAAAAGCGAAAAGAAAACGTTTTTCATATCCAAGATGTCGAAAAGAAAAACATTTTCATAAATTTTAGACTTGCCAAGGTGTCTTGATTATGGTAACTTATTAAAAATACTTTAAAACTTGGTCGAGCCAAAATTAGACCTTAGTATAATATGGAATTAAAATTATAAAACGAGGTGATGCATAATGGCTGAAAAACTATTGTCTTTAGAAGACCTACGCGTTTCATTTAAAATGGACGGAACATATTACGCCGCAGTAGACGGAATTGATTTAGAAATTATGACAGATGAGACTTTTGCAATCGTTGGTGAGTCTGGTTGTGGGAAAAGTACAATCGCAATGTCATTATTAAGATTACATGATATGACTTATACGAGAATCGAAGGGAAAATTGATTTTAAAGGTCGAGATTTAGTGCAATTGACGGAAAAAGAGCTTGAAAAAATCCGTGGTAAAGAAATCGGAATGATTTTCCAGGATCCACTTTCATCGCTAAACCCATTACACCGAATTGGTCGTCAGATTGAAGAAGGTTTATTTTACCATACAGATTTAACCGCTATCCAGCGGCGCGAACGGGCTTTGAAATTACTAACTGATGTTGGGATTCCAAATCCAGAGCGGGTTTATGAATCATTTCCACATGAATTATCAGGTGGGATGCGTCAACGTGTTATCATCGCAATTGCATTATCGTGTGAGCCAGCTTTATTGGTGGCTGATGAACCAACAACAGCACTTGATGTAACGATTCAAGCACAGATTCTTGACTTAATGCGTGAACTAAAAGAAAAAATGCACAGTAGTATTATTCTTATTACGCATGATCTTGGTGTAGTAGCTGAAACTGCTGATCGTGTAGCAGTAATGTATGCTGGTCAAGTGGTCGAAATGGCTTCAGTTGAAGAAATTTTTGCTAATCCATTACACCCATACACTCGTTCTTTATTATCAAGTATCCCAAGTGCTGAAATGCAAGGAGGACGCTTAAAAACAATTCAAAGTGCGGTTCCAACACTCGTAAATCTTCCACGTGAAGGATGTCGCTTTGCGCCACGTATTCCTTGGATTCCAGCCAGCGCTCATGAGGAACAACCAGGATTACGTGAAGTATTACCTGGACACTTTGTTCGCTGTACTTGTCATAATAATTTTCACTTCGAGGAGGAATAAACCATGGCGTTATTAGAAGTTAAAAATTTAAAAGTTTATTACCCAATCAAAGGTGGAATCTTTGGGCGCACAGTTGGACACGTAAAATCGGTTGACGATATTAGTTTTGAAGTTAATGCTGGTGAAACAGTTGGTTTAATTGGTGAGTCTGGTTGTGGTAAAACGACAACTGGTAAGGCAATTTTAGGACTTAACCCAATTCACAGTGGTCAAATCATCTTTGAGGGTCAAGACATTACTAAATTAGTAAAGAAAAACCGCACACCATATCGTAAAGATGTGCAGATGATTTTCCAAGATGTTTACTCAAGTTTGAACCCGAAAGAACGTGTACTTGATCTTATCGCTGAGCCACTTCGTAATTTTGAAAAAATGACGAAACTCGAAGAACGCAAGCGTGTTGATGAATTATTATCAATTGTTGGTTTATTACCAGAGAATGCGCTAAAGTACCCGCACCAATTCTCAGGTGGACAACGTCAACGGATTGGTATCGCTAGAGCAATCGCTTTAAAGCCAAAGTTAATCGTTTGTGATGAGCCAGTTTCGGCGTTGGATTTATCTATTCAAGCACAAGTTTTAAATTATTTAAAAGATATCCAAGAGGAACTTGGACTTTCACTACTGTTTATCAGCCACGATTTAGGGGTTGTGCGACATATGTGTGAAAAATTATTGATTATGCATAATGGTCGTTTTGTTGAGACAGGTTCACGCGATGAAATCTACAACAATCCACACCATATTTATACCAAGCGTTTAATTACGGCAGTCCCTGATATGGATCCAACCCGTCGTAAAATTAATGCTGCGATTAGAGCAGCAATTAATGCCGAGTACGAAGCTACTTCAGAAGAGTACTATCGTGCAGATCGTACGGTTTATGATTTAAAGAAAATAAGTGACGACCACTTCGTGGCGTTACCATAAGGAGGTAGTAAGTTGTGATTAAATCTATTATTCGGAGACTAATTTTCTTAGTACCTCAGCTAATTATTGTATCACTGGCGATTTTCATCTTAGCAGAAATCATGCCGGGGGATGCACTTGGAATTCAGTTACAATTAAATCCACATTTAACAGGAGACGAAATTCTCAATTTAATGGCACAATTTGAAGCGACGATGGGAACTTGGTACGGTCGCTACTTCACTTGGATTGGTAATATGGTACGAGGGAATTTTGGTTACTCAATTATTAACCACCGCCCAGTTATCAACTTAGTTGGAGAGCGAATGGGGAATACAATTTTCCTTTCAACGGTATCAATTGTTATCCTTTATTCATTTGCAGTTCCACTTGGGATGCTTGCTGGTCGTCATTATGGAAAATGGCCAGAAAAAGTAATTTCTCTTTATAATTTCTTGCAAATGGCATTTCCTTCAGTTGTATTTGCAATTGTTCTTCAATGGATCTTTGCAATTGCATTAGGAATCTTCCCATTAAGCGGTTCTGTTGATGTATTAGTTGTAACGCGTGGTTATTTCTGGGAAATCCTTTGGAGTCGAATCCAGCACGTTATTTTACCAGCACTTGCTGGAAGTTTACTCGGTGGGGTTGGGATTGTGCAGTTCCTTTCTAACGAAATTAACGACCAAAAAGAGCTTGATTATGTTACAACTGCTCGTAGTAAAGGTGTACCAATGAAAGATGTTTATAATAAGCACATTATGAGAAACTCGATATTACCAATTGCCATGGGCTTTGGCGGGATCATTGTTGGTTTGTTTAGTGGTGCGGTAATCATTGAGCGTATGTTTCTTTTTAATGGGATGGGGATGTTATTCCTTACTGCCGTTGAACGCCAAGATTGGCCAGTTGTTAACTTTCTCGTAATCTTTTACGGAAGTTTAACGGTCGTTGGATTCTTACTTTCAGACATTGCTTTAACGGTCTTTGACCCGCGAATTCGGATTAAATAAAGGAGGCTATTATTATGGAAAATGTTAATAAAATGACACCAGCAGAATTAAAAGCCTTCGAAAAAGCGGAGCGCAAAGCTAACAGGATTCCTAGCATGTTTGAAATTATTTGGCGTGAAATTTGGCGTAGCAAATTTGCTCTGTTGTGTTTAGTTATAATTGTTGTAACTTTTGTGGTTGTATTCGTTTGGGCAGCACATTTTGATACGATCCAGATGCGTCGACGACTTGGTTATGTTAATCTACCCCCATCAGCATACGGACCACTTGGGACTGATGCAGGTGGATTACCGATGTTAAATCAATTAGTTTTAGGAGCAAGGATATCACTTATTATTGGTTTCTCGGTGACAATTGGGAGTGCATTAATTGGTTATACTGTTGGGCTTATTTCTGGTTTCTTTGGTGGTTTCATTGACTGGACGGTTATGCGTATCATTGAAATTATCACGATGATTCCAACGATCATGCTTATTATTGTTATCATGGCAGCAATTCCTGAGTCAGGGACACCGCATATGATTTTGGTCTTAATTGTAACTGGTTGGTTTGGGACTGCATTGAACTTTAGAGCTAGAGTTTTACAAGAATCAGCAAAAGATTATGTTTCAGCTTCAAAGACACTCGGAACACCAAACTGGAAAATTATGATTAAGAAAATTATGCCAAACGTTACTTCGTTCTTAATGGTTGGGCTTGTGCTTGGTTTAGCTGGTAGCATTGGTCTTGAAACAGGACTAACAGCAATCGGTCACGGTTTACCATCAGGAACTCCTAGTATTGGGGCAATGATTGCCAATGCGATGGATCCAGCAGTATTACGGACACGTCCATGGCAATGGGTACCAGCGGTTATCTTCGTTGTTGTTTTGACCTTGACAATTAATGGTTTAGGAAGAGCAGTTAGTCGCGCAGTCAACCCGAAAAAACGTCGATAATTTAAAAAGTTTAACTGTTTCAGCGGTCTTGTCTAAAACACAGGTACAAGTGGGTATCTTAACAATTCATGTTTGAAAGCTTTGCAAAAATTAAGGGTACCACTATTGACTTGTCTTACATATGATACCAAAACAAGTTTATAGTGGTGTCCTTGATAATCGCAAGCGCATAAGCAGGAATTAGTAAGTACACTAAGAGAGGAAGAGGAGGTTTTCAAATATGAAAAAGAACAAATTGTTTTTACTAGTTGCTCTATTTGCAGCATTCGTTTTAGTATTAGCTGCTTGTAGTGGTGACAATGGCGATGCACCAGCGCCAGGATACGAAAATGGTAGTGGTGCAGATACTAGTGATGGAGTAGTGCCAACGCCACAAGATCCAAACGTGGGGAATGGTGGCTTAGGAGCTGCATTCCAACCATTACAAGATGCGTTAGACTATCATGGTCTACTAATGGCTGTTGAAAATAACAATCCGTTAATTGATGGTGGTGTTTTACGCTTTGGTTTAGGTGTACAAAATCCACCAACATGGAATCAGCTTGAGCCAACATTATCAACTTGGGCAACAGAAAATGACGTTCGCCAGTTTACGCATGAGCCATTATTATATGTTGGACAAGACTTCTTCCCTGCTACTGGTGTTAATAGCTTAGCGACTGCGACGCTAGATCGTGATTCATCTTCGGTGACTATCACTAAGAACTATGCAAGTACATGGGCAGATGGTGTACCGTTAACATTAGCTGATCTAGTATATGCTTACTACTTCTTATCAAGCCCTTACTTTAATGTTGATGGAAACTTTATTGGTCGTCACTTCTTAGTAAATAACAATTGGCAAAATGTTGTCGGTGTATGTACGCATATCCGTTATCTCTTTGAAAATTCTGATACTTATGATATTGATATTCTTCGTAATCATGCAGGATGTGGTGGAGTTGGTGAAATACCAGAAGAAGCAACACCAACGATTACTGGTTTAACTTTATCAGAAGATGAAATGACCTTGACAATTGAATTTTATCAAGTAAATCCTTATACATTAGCGTTCGATTTCTGGTCTACACCGATGCCACGTCACCACTGGGAAGGCATTCCGCATGGTGAGCGTCTTAATCACCCTAATGCAAGAGAGAATGTTTTAGGAAATGGTCCGTTTACAATTGCTGGTCATGTAATTGATCAGTCATGGAACTTTGTACGTAACGATAATTTCTGGCGTGGACCAGCACAGTTAGATGGTGTCGTTTTCGAAACTTTCCCAGTAATGACTGCACCTGATGTTGTACGTGAAGGAATGTTCGACATCATAAACTTCCCACAATCATTATTCACTCCAGAAAATCGTGTAATCGACAACGTGTCATTCTTATCTAACCCGTTTAATACTAATTCAACTAATTGGTTAATTTTTAATATGGGTGAGTGGGATTTTGAAAATTCGCAAATAGTTCCATGGGATGAGCCGCGTTTATCGTCAACTGTAAGAACAGCAATTGCTTTATCAGTTGATCGTCTTACTTCAGGTAATGCATTATTCAATGGTTTAGGTGTACCATCTGGGTCAGTGTATTGGGCATTAAACCGTATGGATTTAATCAATCCAGATGTCGAAACGTTCACGACATTCGATTTAGAGCGTGCAATTGCGATGTTAGAAGATGCTGGTTATGTATTCCCTTATGAGGGAGCAGATTTCCGTGTTCGTCCTGATGGGTCAGAGTTATATGTTATTTGGTTAATGTCGACGTCTTCTGTTGCTGCTGATCAAGAGGCATTCTTCTTCTTAGAAGGGTGGCGCTATGATTTAGGGATTGATGTTCGTTTATATGGTGGTGATCTACAGCCATGGGCAACAGTTGCTGAATTCTACCAACATGTAACAAGCCGTGAGGTTGATATGTTCTGGCGTGGTATTTCATTCGGCGCTAACCCAAATCCACAATGGGGATTCGGACATAATTCATTCAGTAACGTTGGTCGTTATACGAATGCTGATTGGCAACGTATCATCGCAAATTTTGAAAGTGAAGAAATGTGGGATCCAGAATTTGCGCGTGCTACAATCAATGAATGGGAACAAGCATTTATTGATGCCCGTGTAGCATTCCCGAATGCGACTACGCTAGCTTTAACGGCTGTTAACAACCGTGTTGCTAACTTCTCATTAGAGAATACATTCGGTGATCAAAGCCGTCCAGGACATTGGAATGTTCACTTATGGGGTGTAACTTCTAATGAGCCTTACATTGCGACTAACTAACTATTAAAAATGACATTAAAAAGAAATATGTATGTAACGTACACTTTTAATTATTAAAACAGAAGAGAGTTAATATAATTCTTAAGCTAGTAAATCGACTTGACTGTTGACAAACTTATCGTTTGTCAGCAGTCTTTTCTAATGTTTTGCTATTTGGTAAAATAGAATTACAAACGAAAATGACTCCAAAAAACATAGGTAATTGCGAAATCTTCGATGAGCTGGTAGGAACAGGAAAAAATTATCGCCAAATTGCTCGAAAAAATGAAGATTTTTTGAATTGCCTAAATGATGTTAAAACAAAAGGATTCGTGCGTTATATGTTAGAACAATATTATTATCTTTGATATGTATGTAATATATGTTTGTAATTTTTTTCCCAAACCAAAAGATTAATAAATATTATTGATTTTATGAGAAACGGGATTGGTTTTGCGTCAGTCTGGTTTTTGGTTAGCTGGGATAATCCGAATATTACTTTTTCTAAGTGATTGCAAAATTCCTGAGAATTTGGGGAAACGGCGATTTTTTCGGGAATTTTATTTTTATTACCCGCTTGAAAGAAGAAAAAGAAAATAATGACCAATGATACAATAAGGATTGTTAGCTGATTTTAGGTGGTAATTTTGTTTTAACGGTCGAAAAAACGGTTTGAAAACGTATAACATGAAGTTTTTGAAGAATTTAGTTCGTTTTGGTATTGACTTATCAGAATAATTATATTAAAATTGGTAAGGTTGTGAAATCGAATGCAGGCGTTTTTGTCTGTTAAAAAACGATACGCCTGGTTCAGTGGGTATGTAAGAACATACTCTGAACATATGTTTTTCAAGTAGGGGAATGAAATTCGCAAAAGTAAGTGTTTATGAAATCAAAAGTAATACATCTCGTATGGGTTGAGTTCAAAATGCGAAGCTGACAAGGAAGTTCGTCACATACTTGAAAAAATTTAAGAAAAAGGAGGAAAAATCATGCCTACTATTAATCAATTAGTAAGAAAAGGACGCACTAGCAAAACTACGAAGTCGAAGTCACGTCACTTAAATGTTGGGTATAACAGTTTAAAGAAAGAGCAAACTGTTACTATGTCTCCACAAAAACGCGGCGTTTGTACTCGTGTTGCGACAATGACACCAAAGAAGCCTAACTCGGCACTTCGTAAATATGCCCGTGTTCGTTTATCAAACGGGTTAGAGGTAACAGCTTATATCCCAGGTATCGGTCACAAATTACAAGAGCATAGTGTTGTTTTAATTCGTGGTGGTCGTGTAAAGGACTTACCAGGGGTTAGATATCACATTGTTCGTGGTACTTTAGATGCAGCTGGTGTTGAGGGACGAATGCAATCACGTTCTAAATACGGAACAAAGCGTCCTAAAGGATAAAGCCTAACTTCGTGATTTATCACGAGATAGTTAGACTAATGCCTTGCACTTTGTGAAACTAGCTGAAAAATGAGTTGTAGTTGAACAGTGATAGGTGCAAAACTAACAAAACAAAAGTTTAATTGAAGTAAATAACAAAACTATTTGGACAATAAAAGTAGAAGTTCGCAAGGATAAGGAACGAAAAAGTGGAGTGTACTTAAACGGTACATGAGCATTTTGAGTAACGTAGACGACAAAGAAATTCAAAGCATATTTTCCAAAGAAAAGGAGGTAAAGACTATGCCACGTAAAGGTCATGTAGCAAAGCGCGACGTATTACCGGATCCAATTTATAATTCGAAATTAGTTTCTCGCTTAATCAACAGCATTATGATTGATGGTAAGAAAGGAATCGCTCAAACGATTCTATATGATTCATTTAACATCATTTCTGAAAAAACTGGGCGCGAGCCAATTGAAGTTTTTAATGAAGCAATCGAAAACATTATGCCGATTTTAGAGGTTAAATCTCGTCGTGTCGGTGGTTCTAACTATCAAGTACCAGTAGAAGTTCGTCCAGAGCGTCGTGTAACTTTAGGTTTAAGATGGTTAGTGCAATATTCTCGTAATCGTAACGAGAAAACTATGCAAGAGCGTTTAGCCAACGAAATTATTGATGCAGCTGGAAATTCAGGTGCTTCAGTTAAGAAACGTGAAGATACGCACAAAATGGCGGAAGCTAACAAAGCATTCGCACACTATAGATGGTAAGAAATTTCCAGCCATTGCATAGCAAGGGTAAACGATGATTTATCATCGTGTTTTGAAAGGAATTTCAAAACTGGGAATTTTTTTTATCGGGAAGCGCGAAGTGTACAAGCACTGGTTCGACAATACCATGAGCAACAAATCCCAGTAAGAAAAGAAGGGAGTGTATTAAGTTATGGCAAGAGAGTATTCACTTGAAAAAACACGTAATATTGGAATCATGGCTCACATTGATGCTGGTAAAACAACAACAACTGAGCGGATCCTTTATTATACTGGTAAAATTCATAAGTTAGGTGAAACGCACGAAGGTGCTTCACAGATGGACTGGATGGAGCAAGAGCAAGAGCGTGGTATCACAATCACTTCAGCAGCAACAACTGCTGTGTGGAATGAGCACCGCGTAAACGTAATTGATACTCCAGGTCACGTAGACTTTACTGTAGAGGTAGAGCGTTCATTACGTGTACTTGATGGTGCGGTTGCGGTTCTTGATTCACAGTCAGGGGTTGAGCCTCAGACGGAAACTGTATGGCGTCAAGCGACGACTTACGGTGTACCACGTATCGTATTCTCAAATAAAATGGATAAAATTGGTGCAGACTTCCAGTATGCAGTTAAAACGATCCACGACCGTTTAGGAGCTAATGCTCATCCAATTCAAATGCCAATCGGTGCTGAAGATCAATTCCGCGCGATTATTGATTTAGTTGAGATGAAGCAGTACAACTATACGAACGACTTAGGAACTGATATCGAAATTGCTGAAATCGAGGCAGCGTTTGTTGATGAAGCAGCAGCAGCACGTGAGCAATTAGTAGATGCAGTTGCAAGTTTAGATGAAGAATTAATGATGTTATACCTTGAGGGTGAGGAAATTTCAGTTGAGCAGTTAAAAGCGGGAATCCGTAAAGCGACGCTAAATGTTGAGTTCTTCCCTGTATTATGTGGTTCAGCTTTCAAGAACAAAGGTGTTCAGTTAATGTTAGATGCGGTCATCGACTATCTACCAGCTCCAACTGACATCGAGTCGATGAAAGGTCAATTACCAAATGGTGAAGAAGCTGAGCGTCAGCCTGGCGATGATCAACCATTCTCGGCATTAGCTTTCAAAGTAATGACTGATCCATTTGTAGGTAAATTAACATTCTTCCGTGTTTATTCTGGTAAAGTTGATTCAGGATCTTATGTTCTTAACTCAACAAAAGATAAGCGTGAGCGTGTTGGACGTATTTTACAGATGCACGCTAATACTCGTGAAGAAATTCCAGTTTGTTATTCTGGAGATATTGCGGCAGCGGTTGGTCTTAAAGATACAACTACAGGGAATACTTTGTGTGACCTAAACAATCCAATCATCCTTGAGTCAATGGAATTCCCTGAACCAGTAATTCGTTTATCGGTTGAGCCGAAGTCAAAAGCTGACCAAGATAAAATGGGGATTGCATTACAAAAGCTAGCAGAAGAGGATCCAACTTTCCAAACATTAACTGATGAGGAAACTGGTCAAACAATCATCGCTGGTATGGGTGAATTACACTTAGATGTACTTGTTGATCGTATGCGTCGTGAATTCAATGTTGAAGCTAACGTTGGTGCACCACAAGTTGCTTACCGTGAAACATTTACAGCGCAAGCAGATGTTCAAGGTAAATTTGCTCGCCAATCTGGTGGACGTGGACAATTTGGTGATGTTCACATCATCTTTGAACCACAAGAACCAGGAGTAGGTTATGAATTTGTTGATAAAATCGTTGGTGGTACAGTTCCTCGTGAATATATCCCTTCAGTTGATCAAGGTTTACAGGATGCAATGAAAAATGGTCAATTATCAGGATTCCCATTAGTTGATGTTAAAGCGACATTACACTTTGGTTCTTACCATGATGTTGATTCATCTGAAATGGCATTTAAAATTGCTGCTTCATTAGCATTAAAAGAAGCTTACAAAGTATGTAAACCAGCATTACTTGAACCAATCATGAAAGTTGAAGTTATTGTTCCAGATGAGTACTTAGGTAATGTAATGGGTGATGTAACTTCACGTCGTGGACAATTACAAGGTACTGAACAACGTGGTAACGCTCAAGTTATCCGTGCAAACGTGCCATTATCGGAAATGTTTGGATACGCAACGGCTTTACGTTCAAACACGCAAGGTCGCGGTAACTACTCAATGGAAATGTCTCATTATGAGCAAGTTCCAAAATCAATTGCTGAAGAGGTAATCAAAAAGTTTAAAGGTGAGTAACAAGCCTGTTATGTTTGGCAACGCCAGTAGTATTTAAGACTTGCCAATTTATTGGTATTAGCCTTAAAGTATGCAACTACAGACTGTTCGCAACAGGAACTTCGACTGCGTCCAGTTTCCACAGGTTGAAAAAAATCTTTAAAAAGTCTTGCAATATCTTTGTAATTGTTGTAAAATTAAAGTAGTGTGTTATCAAAAAGATAAGCACAAATTGCATTGAAAATTTAGGAGGAATTAAAAATGGCTAAAGAAAAATTTGAACGTAATAAACCCCATGTTAATATCGGGACAATTGGTCACGTTGACCACGGTAAAACAACTTTAACAGCTGCAATTTCAGCTGTATTATCAAGAAACGTTGCTGGGAACACTGCGACTGCTTTTGATAAAATTGATGGTGCACCAGAAGAGCGTGAGCGTGGAATCACAATTTCTACTGCACACATTGAGTATGAAACTGAAAACCGTCACTATGCACACGTTGATTGCCCAGGTCACGCGGATTATGTTAAGAACATGATCACTGGTGCAGCACAGATGGATGGTGGAATCTTAGTAGTATCTGCTACTGATGGACCAATGCCACAAACTCGTGAGCATATCTTATTATCTCGTCAGGTAGGTGTACCACGTCTTGTTGTATTCATGAACAAGTGTGATATGGTTGATGATGAGGAATTATTAGAGTTAGTTGAAATGGAAATCCGTGACTTATTATCTGAGTACGATTTCCCAGGCGATGATATTCCAGTAATTCACGGTTCTGCTTTAGGTGGATTAAACGGTGAAGCACAATGGGAAGAAAAAATCATGGAATTAATGGCTGCTGTTGATGAGTATATCGAGACACCAGTTCGTGATATTGATCAAGATTTCATGATGCCTGTTGAGGATGTATTCTCAATCACTGGTCGTGGAACTGTTGCTACTGGTAAAGTAGACCGCGGTCAAGTACGTGTTGGTGATGTTGTTGAAATCATCGGTTTCAAAGACACTTCTTCGACAACTGTAACTGGAGTAGAAATGTTCCGTAAGTTATTAGATTATGCAGAAGCTGGCGATAACATTGGTGCTTTATTACGTGGTGTTGCACGTGATGACATCGAGCGTGGACAAGTATTAGCTAAGCCAGGTTCAGTTAAGCCATACAAAAAATTTACTGCTGAAGTTTACGTTTTATCAAAAGAAGAAGGTGGACGACATACGCCATTCTTCGCTAACTACCGTCCACAGTTCTACTTCCGTACAACTGACGTAACTGGTACGATCGAGTTACCAGCTGGTGTTGAGATGGTAATGCCTGGCGATAACGTTAACATGACTGTTGAGCTACATGCTCCAATCGCAATCGAAAAAGCAACAAAGTTCTCAATCCGTGAGGGTGGACGTACTGTAGGTGCTGGTTCAGTAGCAGATATCCTTGAGTAATCATTTGACTTAAGTTTCAAAAGTCGATTCTTTGCGAATCGGCTTTTTTGTCTAATATTAGACAATGAGTTTGGGTGAAAAAGACTATGGGAGTTTAAGCGCCGATTATGATTGTCTAGTCACAACTTCTTCACGATGTGCATCTGATCAAAGTGAGCAAGCGAACCGCTGACCGAACCCGACAACTTGAACCATCCAGTGAATGGTATTTAGAAATTGCCAATTTATTGGCATTAGTTTTGAAGTATATAACGACAGGAATTTAATGAGCTTGTAATGAGTAGTCGCCACTGATAACTCACGATGTAAGAGTGATTTAGAGCCACTTAATCATGGGCTTGATTAAAGCAATGTTTTGGATAATTACAGATACAGTAGAGGAGTGATTAGAGTGAGTACTAAAATAGAACAAATTGAGCTAATTAAGAAATTATCAAATGCGAACGGGGTTTCGGGTTTCGAGGATGAGGTCGTGGCGATATGCCATGAAGAGATTGCTGATGTTTGTGATGCTTATGAAGATACATTGCGAAATCTATATTTCACAGCGAAAAATAACAATGGAGAACGTCCGAAAGTATGGTTAGATGCGCATACGGATGAGGTTGGATTTATTGTTCAATATCTAAAAGATAATGGAACATTAGGCTTTCTATCCGTTGGTGGTTGGGTACCATCGACTATTCCTGCGAGTAAAGTCCGTGTTAAAACAACCAATGGAAATTATATCAGCGGGGTTGTTACTTCAAAACCACCACATTTTATGAGTGCAGCAGAACAAGGGAAAGGACTGAAAATTGATCAAATGTCAATTGATGTTGGGGCTGTTTCAAAGGATGAGTTGCGAGATAGTTTCGGAGTTGGTGTTGCAGCACCAGTTGTACCAGATGTGATTTGTGAATACGACGAGCAGCATGAGATGTTTCTAGGAAAGGCGTTTGACTGTCGCATCGGGGTAGCAGCACTGATTGAAACCATTAAGCAAGTAGCAAGCGATGATTTAGCTGTTGATATCGTTGGAACTTTTACGGCACAAGAGGAAGTGGGATTGCGTGGTGCAAAAGTTGCAACTGAAATGCTTTCAGCAGATGTTGCGATTGTTTTTGAGGGCGGACCGGCTGATGACGGAATTGTGCCGTCAGATCAAGTTCAAAATGCCATCAAAAAAGGGCCAATGTTACGACATTTCGACGTGAGTATGATTAATAATCCACGCTTTATGCGCCATACCTTGAATGTTGCAAAAGAAACAGGAATTCCTGTACAAGAAGCTGTACGTAGTGGTGGCGGAACTAACGGTGGGGCAATCCATATGTCAAAAAATGGAATCCCGACGATTGTCATCACCGTTCCAGTGCGATATATTCATTCGCATCACGGATTTGTCGCTTATCATGACTACAACGAAGCGGTAAATCTTGCAAAAGCTGTGATAAAAAGTCTAAATGCTGATGTTATTAGTACTTTTTAGTAATTAATACCAAAACATGGCGAGCGAAATTTAAAAATTAATGAATAAATCCCTCCGAGGTGGTGCATAATTAGGCATCAACATTAAAGGTGTAGGTGAATGTTTTAATCCCGACAAGTATTTTGAAGTCCGATTGATTTTCGTCGAAAATCAGTACAACGGTTTTTATGTAGTGAATGGCATTTTAGAATTGCAAACTTGTTTGCTTATTAACTACAGGACGAAAAATAATGCAGATAGAGGGGTTATGAGCCGAAACTAGATATGGAAAAATTCGGGGGGATTTTATTATGACAGACAAAATGAAGTTAGGATTGGTTTTTTTTACAATTATCGTTGCATTTATTATTCAGGTAATGATTGGTGAACCAGTTGAAGCAGACGCAAGACCAGTGATAACAGAAGATTTACGATTGCGGGTCATTGCGGAGTCAGATGACCCAACTGATCAAATTGTAAAAAGGGTTGCGGTGTTTGCAATTGAGCAATTTATGAACCAACACGGTCACACTGCGGAATTTTTAACCGAGAATTTAGCAGCAATCAATGATGCAGTTACTGAAGTTCTGGATGAAATCGGGGTTTTTGTCGACGTTGAAGTGAGCTTTGGGTATCATTATTTTCCAATGACTTCGGGATATTATGCAAGCCTTGTAGTACGGCTAGGCGATGCTGCGGGTGAAAACTGGTGGTGCTTTATCAATCCTGGGATTTGTGTTGTTCCGACTGCTAATAACGAGACCACCAATACTGCCCAGGTGGAAACCCGTGAGGAGATTCAGGCAAGCCTCAGTTCACGCGCGCTTAGTTTCGTTGGTCGTCTTTTTGGTGGGGGCGAGGAGCGCACGGTTGTTGAAGGTGAGATTGATTGGTCATTATTCGCTGATGAACGATAGTAGAAATAATTGTATAATAGTAGAAAAATCCCCTCAAAAATGAGGGGATTTTCCCTTAAAATCAATGATTTCTATTATCCAATAATTCTTGTTAGATGAACAGTGTAACTTGAGAATGTTTTTTTCATGTGACTGTAAAGTTGGTTGGCTTTTTTCTCGGTATAGACGAGTGCGAAAACCGTCGCGCCACTGCCGCTCATTCGTACGCCATTAGCGCCATTAGCTCGGAGTTCTATTTGGATTTCGTCGATAACATTTGGCAACATCTTTTTTGTTACATATTCAAGATTATTTGCTAGATGTGTACAAATTTCATCAAAATTTTCATCTTCAATCGCCTTTAGCATTAACTTTGTGTCGATATTGTCTGCCTCAGAAAAAGAAAAGTTACGATAAACTGTCCGAGTTGAAACAGAAATTCTTGGGTTAATAATGATCACCCAGCACTTAGGTGGTGCTTTGATTGGGGTGATTTTTTCACCACGACCAGTTGCAATGGCAGTTCCGCCAATAATACAAAATGGAATGTCTGATCCAATTTTTGCTCCCATTTCACAGAGTTCTTGGTCGGATACCTCAAGCGAAAAAAGCGTTCTTAAACCTTTGAAAGTTGCTGCGGCATCGGTGCTACCACCAGCAAGACCACCTGACACGGGGATATTTTTTTCGATAAAAATCTCAATTTTGTCGGTAATATTGTATTTGGTTAAAAACATTGTGGCAGCTTGATAAACGAGATTATTAGATCCAAGGGGGAGGGTGGGGGAATCAGATTTTAATGTGATTTGCTTGGTGGCATTAGGTGTTTTGGTAATGGTAATATAGTCAGATAAATCAATCGTTGTCATTACCATCTCGACCTCGTGAAAAGCACCGAGTTTGCCGATGATGGATAGCGATAAGTTTATCTTTGCGGGGGCTTTAATGCGAATCATGTTTTTTTCACATCCTTAAAAGTTGTTTTTATTCGCAGGTTTTCACAGAAAACATTAATATTCTCATTTTACCATAAATTATGACAAAAAAAAATAGCCGTCACGCGACTATTTATTCAAATTCAAGTTCTACTGACCCAGTTAAGATGTCGATGTAGTTGTACGAAACGCGGTTTGCTGAAGCCTGTTCTTCACCAATTTCGATGACAAATACTGATGGGTAGGTACTCGATAGTGTTCCAGCTTTTTTTGTGACACGGTTACGGCTTTCATACGAAACCAATTTCACTGTTTTCCCGATGTTTTCGGTTAATTCATTGCGGATATCTAAAACTGTTTTTGCCAAAATGCCACTTCCTCTCGCCATGACTTTCCGAATTGGAAACCATGTTTAATAGTATAGCATGTTTTGGTAATATTTTCAATTGTCTGTGGACAAAAATTTACTAAAACATCCGACAAATTTCTTGTTGTTAACTTTTCAATCCATACCGCAATGTCCCTTTGGTCTGTAATCCACCGATACCAGCAATTTTTGTGATTGTCTTTTCAAGTGCTTCTTTCAAATCAACCTCATCTTCATAGGGTGTTAATGCTACGGTGGCTGCCACGATAGCTGGATCCAGTGCATGAATGTTAACCCGCCCAGGACTTGATGCAAAATTAGCCCCCGAACCAATCAAGGCTTCAAAGTGCGACTGGCAAGCGCCGGCGATAATAATCAAATAATCAAGTGATGGTTCCATTTTTCGCAACTCGTTGACCGTGTTGACAAAAAATCTCGAACTCCGATATCCTTCCAATGTATCAGCTTGTTCCTTATCCTCAATCGCATCATGCCCCGTTATTACCACGATATTCGGTCGCAACTGTCGAACCAAATCAGGTACTTTCTCTGCCATCATGGGTTCTTTCACGAAAATCGTCGTTGCATAAACATTTGCATTTTCGTACAACTGTGCGCTCCGTTCCAAATATTCATCATCGCCATCGACGTGCAAAATCCGTCCACTAATATAAAAATCACTGTCTTGTCGCAAATTTCTCATGCCCGCAAGTTCCGCTGACGGCATTACCGCTGCGATTTTTTTTTCTTCACAGGTCTTTGCAATCCGGAAATCATCTTCACCAACCATTTCTAAATCAGAAATATGAGCATCCGCATTGAAACGCATAAAAACGCCCTTTAACTGGGCAACACCATCATCAATACCTTCAATCTTGAATATCGTATCTAACCCGTGCGAACGCCGCGCAACAAGATCTCCCAACTTAAAAATTTTCGCCATAAAAACCCCCTCCTAGTACTACTATCTTATGATAATAGACTAGGAGAGGGAAAGGCTTTAACCCCATTGCTATTTGGTTTTCAGATGATATTAAATCTGTCGTGAAAGCAAACAATATAAAGTAAGGGTTTCTTAGTCGCTTTTCATAGTCGCTTTAAGATACATCATAAGGATCGAAATATCTGCGGGATTAACCCCCGAGATTCGCGATGCTTGCCCAATTGTTAATGGTCTGACATCACGCAGTTTCCCACGAGCTTCAAGTGCCAAATTCGGCATTGCATCATAATCAATATCCGCTGGAATTTTTCGCTCATCCATTTTCTTCATTTTCAAAGCCTGCTGCACCGCTTTCGCAATATAACCCGCATACTTCACCGTCACTTCGACCTGTTCGGCGATTTCGTCCGTGACCGCCTGTTCTTCATTTAAAAGTACTAAAACATTTTGATAAGTAATTTCTGGGCGTTTTAGTAAATCAAGGGCGGCAATCCCATCTTTTAAAGGCGCTGAATCAACCGTTTTGAGGTACTGATTTACAGCTGCTTTCGGTGTTACTCGGATTTTTGTTAAACGTTCTTTTTCAGCGGCGATCTGAGCCATCTTTTTGGAATAGCGGTCATATTGCTCAGAACCAACAAGTCCGACTTGGTGTCCATATTCTGTTAACCTGGCATCAGCATTGTCATGGCGCAGTAGCAATCGGAATTCTGCTCTGGAAGTTAGGAGGCGGTATGGTTCAAGTGTTCCTTTGGTCACAAGATCGTCAATCATCACGCCAATATAAGCTTCGTCGCGTCCTAAAATGAGCGGGTTCTCATTTCGTAATTTCAAGACTGCGTTAATGCCAGCCATTAAACCTTGACCTGCGGCTTCTTCATAGCCGCTTGTCCCGTTTATTTGTCCAGCAGAATATAACCCCGCGACCAACTTCGTTTCAAGGGTCGGCCATAACTGAATCGGCTTGATCGCATCATATTCAATCGCGTACCCATAATTCACGATTTCGGCTTTTTCGAGTCCTGGGAGCGAATTAATCATCTGCTGCTGGATATTGCGTGGCAAACTGGTTGAAAAGCCCTGCACATAAATGGTATTCATTGTCCGAGATTCTGGTTCGAGGAAAATCTGATGACGTGGTTTGTCGCTAAAGCGAACTAATTTGTCCTCAATTGATGGACAATATCGCGGTCCAACCCCTGATACCACGCCAGAATACATTGAGGATTTATCCAGATTAGCAGTAATAATCTCATGTGTTTTGGTCGTTGTGTAAGTTAAATAACACGGGAGTTGATCGGTATTCTTGAGATAATCGGTCGTAGCAAAAGAAAAAGCAAGCGCCGCATCATCACCGGGATGGATTTCTAGTCCATCAAAATTCACGGTCGCAGCATCGACCCGTGCTGGTGTCCCTGTTTTTAACCGAAATAGGTCGAAACCGAGTTCTTTTAGATTGTCAGAAAGTGTCGAGCTAGTTATGGTACCTTCAGGACCGCTCGGAGTCACTTCATTGCTGATCATAATTTTCGACGTCATGTAAGTGCCTGTGGTGAGAATGACGACCTGCGCTGAAATCTCTTTACCGCTGGTCAAAACAACGCCTCTGACTTGACTTTCAGCGACAAGCAAACGCTCCACACCAGCTTCTAGCACATCTAGGTTATCCTGCGCCAGTACGGTTTTTTGTGCCATTAGCGGATACTGAACCTTATCCGCCTGCGCCCGCAAAGCCCGTACCGCTGGACCTTTACTCAAATTCAGCATCCGCATTTGAATCGCCGATTTATCGGTAATCCGCGCCATTTCGCCACCGAGTGCATCAATCTCACGGACGACAATCCCTTTAGCGGGACCACCAATCGCTGGATTACATGGCATCATCCCGATTTTGCTAATATCGGTTGTCACCAATAACGTTTGCATACCCATCCGCGCCGCCGCCAAACAAGCCTCAATTCCAGCATGGCCACCGCCGATCACGATAATATCATAATTTTTACTCATTTTATTCACACTCATTTTTAAAACCAACCAATCTAACCATTTCCTATTTTTCGGATAAAATTTCGACTTATAGATGTCTCAAAAAAAAATAGTTAATCATTATAAATTTAAGTTTCTATTTTAATTTTTTTTTTACAGATTAATTCTTTTTTGCAAAACTATACTAGGTGGTATTAGATATAACACACAACCGAATGAGGTTTTGGAGAAAAAACATCCTCTTGATTTTGCCAGCCAACTAGTTTACTGTTCTTGGTCTTAACCAATTCATCAAAATATTTCGACAATTAACAGTTTCATTTCTTTATTTCGATTAAGCCTTGCTATAAACTGAACAACCTCTTTTCTATATTTGTAGATATGTTATAATTCCCCTGTATTACTTATATAATAAAAAACGGAGTTACGAACTCCTCCGACCGTTTAAGACGGTGACGGACTATCCAACTATCCAGCCCCAAGAAAAATAACCGTTAGCCTGTGAAAAGCTTAGACGGTTATTTTCTTTGGTCCAATTTAATATATGTCAACAGAGCTAGAATTAATATGCCAAAGGCAAACATTTTTCCTAGCGTTACTGTGTAACACATCGCATCCTCCATGTGGAGTCACGCAAAGACACAAGTACTCGCATCAAAGGCATCACTCCTTTTAATAAATCAACAGGTTTCAAACCCTCCTTATTAACATTTTGCTCCGCCACCATCTTTAACTTCCGTTTTAGTATTGTACCACAACACAATCGAAAAATTGACAATAATTTTCGATTTTTTAAACTTTTTGCAACAATTAATTCTAAAACAATTTAGTACAACTCAACATTATGGTAAACTGTTGTCACATCATCATCAGATTCGAGCGTATCAATTAATTTTAGAAACTTTTCCAAATCATCACCTACTAGCGAATTAGTCGTCGTTGGTAACATCGTCAAATCAGCCTCTTCAAATTCAGTAATTCCCATATTCGTCAGCGCAACTTGAACCGCTTTGAATTGATCTTGGTCGGCAGTAACACTAATATATTCATGGTTCGTCTCAACATCACGCACATCAACATCAGCTTCCATCAATGCTTCTAAAACAGCTTCTTCATCCGTACCAGTAAAGACAAACAAAGCAGTCGGTTCAAACATAAAAGAAACCGCCCCAGAAACCCCCATATTACCCCCGTTTTTCTTAAAAGCACTCCGTACTTCGGCAACGGTGCGGTTAACATTATCCGTCAACGCATCAACGATAATCGCTGACCCCGATGGTCCATACCCTTCATAACGAATTGGCTCATAATTCTCCGTTGCACCACTTTTCGCTTTCGCAATCGCTCGGTCAATAATGTCCCGTGGCACAGCCGCGACTTTTGCTCGCTCAACCACCGTTGCTAAATTGCTATTCATCGCCACATCTGGCTCACCATTCTTCGCTGCCATATAAATTTCTTTCCCAAATCGCGCATAAACTTTCCCACGCGCCGCATCTTTTGAAGCTTTCCCGTACTTAATATTATTCCACTTACGACCCATAGCCATCACCCTTGCTCAAATTTTATTATCCAATTATACCACTACTAAAACATTTTTTAAAGATTTTTTGTTAACATTTTGGACTAAAATATCCTTTTAAGTAGTACGGTGGGTGATAATATGGTATACTCATTATAATCTTTTAATAAGCTAAAATAATATCATAAAGATCGTGTAAAATAAGTTGTAATAGAAAAGGAATGATTTAAAATGGATTTTACTGAAATATTACGTGTTATCTTCTTATCAATTGTCCAAGGAATTACCGAATGGCTCCCAGTCAGTAGTACCGGTCACATGATTCTTGTTGAAGAATTCTTAAATTTTTCGCATTCACCGGAATTCTGGAGCGTCTTTATCGTCGTGATTCAGCTGGCCTCGGTATTAGCGGTCGTAACAACATTTTTTAAGCAGTTAAATCCATTTGAAAAAGTTGCCGATAAACTAGTAATCAGCAACGATAAACTACAACTTTGGCTGAAAATCGGGATTGCATCCCTACCTGTTGCTGTAATTGGAATCCTATTTGATGACTTAATCGAAACCTACCTCAACGAGCCAATGGTGATTGCCGCAACCCTCATCTTCTACGGAATGATCTTCATCATCGTTGAAAATCGTAATAAAGACAAACCACCACGCACCGAAACCCTTGCCGAAATCACCTATAAAACCGCATTAATTATCGGACTATTCCAAGTTCTCGCGCTCATTCCTGGAACCTCACGCTCTGGGGCAACCATTATCGGGGGATTAATCCTCGGCCTCTCACGTAAAAACGTCGCTGAATTTACTTTCTTCCTCGCCATTCCCGCCATGTTCGGCGCGAGTATCCTCCGAATCGCTCGCATCGGTCTCAACTTCACCAGCGCTGAATGGGCAACCATGATTATCGGTTGTATCGTCGCCTTTGTCGTTTCGGTTCTGACGATTAAATTCCTCCTTGGCTTCATCAAAAAGAACGACTTCAAACCATTCGCTTACTATCGCATCATCCTCGGCGTGCTCATCGTTGCCTACTTTTTCTTGCCAAATTAAAAAACTGGACATCAACGCCCAGTTTTTTTCTATGAGAACAACTCATCAAAACTAATGTCAAATACTAACGCAATTATTCGTAACTCGATATCAGTTATAAATCGTTTACCTGATTCCATCCGTTGAACTGCGTTCTTATCAACATCCAGACCTGCAGTTTGAAACATTACCGAAAGTTCCCGTTGTGAAACATTATCTTTCAGCGAATTACGTAATTCTTTGATTTTCAAACCGACCACATTGTTGCGACCATTATTCGCTCGATTTTTGTACATAATTAACCACTCCTTGACATTTTGTTAATGTTACGGAATGATTATATACTAAAACGAATCCCTACATGACACCATTTTGGTGTCAAAAGAGTTGAACGTTTTCTGCACAAAATAAAGTCCCTAGTCCTTGAATTTCTGGATTCAGAAATTTCTTGAAAAAGAAATGTATTCAAATTCTATAATAACCGATACTTTGTCGCTTTTCCGCTGCCAAAACGCTCGCTTTTATCTGGTTCAAAAAATATTATGATGTATAAACATATCGAGAAATCTCATTTTTTAAGGGGAAAGATCCTTGATGAAATTTTAAAGATTTGCGAGTCAGGCAAAGTGAAGTATCAACAATTATTTTTTGGTTTTTAGGACTATTAATGTAATAATTTTATATTAAAATCATTAATCATTTTTGCTCATTTTCAACTAGTTTTTTTAGAAAAATGTCAATATGTATCCAAAGGTAGGTAGTTCAATTTGAACTACCTACCTTTTACCGATAAAATGTCGAATAAAGAGGAAGAAATGTGTGAAAAGATGCCCAAATATGTAAAAAGTGTGTAAATTTACGAAAAACAGTCGAAAAAAAAGTTTTTAAAGATTTTTTTGCGTATTTAAAAGTGTAGGGAAAAAAACAGTTTCCGAAGAGGAGGTGGATTTTATTACCAAAAAGTCAAAATTTTTCATCTGGAAAGTCGATTTCCCAAATTCTCGGGAATTTCGCAATTACTTAAAAATTGCTAAAAAACGGAGGGATATATAATGAAAAAAATAGGACTAATTTTAATGATATATTTAATACTAACACAACCATTTCGACCAACAATTGCAAGGGCAAATAATTTTTTTACGACCGTTGATGAGTTGGAACAATTAGTTGAATACGAGATGGATTATAAAGGGGTTCCCCAATCCTTACCAGAGACAAATATTGAGCTAGAAAATGGTGAGGAAGAGGAGTTTGTTTTAGTCGGTTTAGATGAATTAGGATTACCAGAATTGATAATGGTAGGCACCGAAGTCCGTACACGAGAAAATATCATGAATAATGCAACATTTGATGCTCGCCACTTAGGAGGTCATGCTTGGGGGGTTAATCACTATGAGGTAAGGCGTGGAGATAGTTGGATAACAGCTTTTAGTTTGCAACCTAGTTCCCAATCAATAAGCCCAAATGAAACAGTAGCAGGTTGGCTTGATAACGCAGAGGCTTGGCAAAATCTAACAGCAGCGCAGCGATCAACAATCGAGTTGATTTTAAAATTTGGATATGGTAATTTTTATGGTGTTGCAGGTTCGGTAACCAATGATGACTCGATTATTACTACGCAAGTTGCCATTTGGGAGGTCGTAATCGGATTATGGGATATTAACACCCCATGGGATGGTTGGTCGGAACGGATTAATCCAGAATCAGTGTTCTGGTATTTCAATGAGCGTTTAATTCGAGAAAGCGGGATTGCTAGTGGTTCTGATGTGTTTTACTATAATCCTTTTGACAACCAAATTCACAATCACACTTTACCAATCGGAAACCAAAATCGTGTCAATCGTTACAACCGTCTACGACTTGATATCAATCATTTTGGTCGCTTAAATCTGCGACCACAATTTACTCATGTAACCCCAGAAATTGCCAGAGAAGAAAGCAATCTTCACCAACTAACATGGAACACAATTCGCAATCGCTATGAGGTCACTTTATCGGACAGTGAACCGATGGGTGGGAATCAGGTTCTTAATCGCTACTTGAGTCTTCAAATTGCTGCCAATAGTTCATGGTTTGCGTCTGGACTTCGAGTTGAGCGTACTGGTGCAAATGCAATCCGTGTATATGCCATAGATTCAAGTAATCCACCATCTGGTCAATACACATCTTCCACAAATCTTTTACGACTAACATCACCAACAGAAATCCCGATTATGTGGTATTATCATTCTGAACTATCAAACAAGATCACAGGAAGTTTCACAACTGCAACGACGGTGTATTTTACAGTAGAAGTTGAGCGACGTCCTGCTTTCGCTGAAGCCACAATGATTTCTGCAGTAACAGCAAATCCAATTCCAGGTACAGTTTTTGAATTGCAACGAAGAAATCTTACTAACACAGATTGGAATCCAGTGGTTGGCGCACAAACGGGAATCGCTGATGCCGAAGGTGTAGTCCGTTTTGAATTAACTCATGGTTGGCGTTACCGCATTCGTGAAGTTAGTGTACCAGCGCCGTACATTATTAACGATACTTGGCGCGAATTAACGGCTGGTCCGAATCAAACGATGCAAAGACAATTTTACGTTAATCCAGCACAAGGTTATATTAAAATCTTAAAACAACAATTAACAACTACAACATTTAACATTTTCGCTGCTGAAGATATCGTTCAATCGGATGGAACTGTAATTTACTTAGCGGGAACACTGGTTGATATAGTTGAATTTTACAATATTAAACAAGCTCAAACTCGTTATTTACCGTTGGGTGTTTATAACGTCCGCGAAGTAGGAACAGAAAATAGCTATCGTGTTGAAATCGTATTTGAAAATCAAACGACCTCAATTACTAGAACAACGATAACGGTTGGTGAAAATATAACTGCTTATCCAGGTGACTCTGATCCATTAGAAAATCCCGAAAATGAAAATTATAATGACGATGAAATAAAAAAATCAGCTGGTCAAATCCGACAATTACGCCAAAGTGTAATTAGAACGTTACCAAAGACAGGTGTGCAAACTAGTAGTATTACAAATTTTGCAGGTATTTTCTTGATTACCAGTGGTATACTTACCAAAACAATCACAAAATACAAAAAAGAATCAACTGATATAAAATAAAATGACTATTTTTTGGTGTCAAGAAGTGCTATAATGTCTTTACTAGCACATTAGGAGGCGCTCTCATGCAACAATTAACTGATGAAAAAGTATTCAAATGTCCAATTCATAGTTTTGTTCGCGTAACTGACCCGTTAATTTGGACTTTAATTCAAAGTCCCGAATTTCAACGATTACGACGAATTAAACAACTTGGCGGAACCCATATTGTTTATCCGACCGCCGAACACAGTCGTTTTTCGCATTCATTGGGGGTTTACTTTATCGCTCGCCGAATGATTGATGTTTTGAAAAAACAAGGCACAGAATTTACTGATACCGAGCGAATGTTAGTCCTATGTGCGGCACTACTTCATGATGTTGGTCATGGTCCGTTTTCTCATTCATTTGAATCGATCCTCGGGATTGATCATGAGGATTTTACTAGAAGAATTTTAACGGAAAATACGACAATTAACCGTCACCTTGAAGAATATCAAAGCGGTTTTTCAACAAGCGTCAGTCAAGTGATTGAAAAAACTTACCAAAACAAATTAATTGTCAGCCTGATTTCGAGTGAGATCGATGCTGATCGACTAGATTACTTACTGCGGGATTCTTATTTTACAGGCACACCATACGGTGAAATTGATCTTGAACGAATTTTGCGAACAATGCGCGTTCAAAATGGCAAAGTTGTCTTTAAACACTCTGGTATGCACGCCCTCGAAGATTATTTATTTAGTCGTTACCAGATGTACTGGCAAGTTTATCTCCACGACTGCTCGCTTAGTTTCAATTGGTTGATAAAGGCCTTACTCTTGCGAATTAGCGTTTTGCTAAAAACAGATTATAACTTTAAATGTGATATATCACCATTCAAAGTAATATTCTCAACCGATGAAGTTGACATCAATGCTTATTTACGCATGGATGATGGCGTGATTACCACATTTGCGGGATTTTTCCTCGATGAAGAGGATGAAATTTTGCGTGACTTCGCCCATAGATTCTTAAATCGCGGTCTATTTGCCGAATTTGAATATAATAAAACAGAAATGACTACAGAATTATTTGCCGAATTAACAGATGTGTTAGAACAAGTTGGCATCGACACTGACTACTACTTAGTCAACAGTAATCATCAGCAATCAACCTATGATTATTACGGGCAGGAAAGTGACGAAACGATTGATTTACTAACTCAAAACGGTGAAGTACTTGAAATCTCCGCAGTTTCAAATATCATTCAAGGAATTGTTAATACACCAAAACAAAAAAACACCTTGTTCTTACCGATGGACATGGTGCAAAAAAGTGCAAAAGCTGATGAGATTTTAAAGATTTTGGCTCGACTGTTAGGACGTGATGTTCTTGTTTAAAGAGGTTATTGTTGTAGAGGGTCGTGATGATACTCGGAGATTACGCGAGATTTACCCAGAGATTACAACCTTTGAAACAGGCGGATCCGCACTGGATGACCAGAAATTAATGCAAATCAAAACCCTACAAGAATCCCGTGGTGTCATCGTCTTTACGGATCCAGATTACCCAGGACAAAAAATCCGTAACGAGATTGCCGCGACCGTGCCTGATTGCAAGCATGCCTATCTTACGCGGGATGAGGCGCGCCCCAAATCTGGCAAAGGTCTTGGCGTTGAATATGCGAGTGCCAAGGCAATCAAGTCGGCACTGGTTTCAGCAATGACACCAACTACTAATCGGGAAGAACATATTTCACAAGCTTTCTTATTAAGGCACAATCTGATTGCTCATAGTTCTAGTAAAATGAAACGGGAACAACTCGCTGAACAACTCGGAATTGGTTACGTCAATGGCAAACAACTCCGTAACCGCCTTAACATGTTCGGCATCACCGAGCAACAAATCGAAGAAGTATTAAAACGATAATTTAAGTGAAATATTTCAAATTTTCTAACATTTTATGTAGTGAATTTGGTCGATATGTGATATAATTATAGCGACTTTTCTTGCGGTCGAACCGCTATTTTAGAAAGGAATGAATCGTAATATGAGAATAATTAATATTCAGAGAAAGAAAAAGTTTCCTTTTGCTTTGATTAAATTTTACTGTGTACTCAATATGAGTAAGGAAAAATTTAGTCGGCATGTCGGGTTGCAAGAGGTGTTTTCACTTGGTTATAAAAGTCAATTTTTAAATGAATCAACTCAAATATTCCCTATTTCTAATGGTGAATCAATTTCAATTGAAATAAATGATGAAGAAAATACATTGTTTTTTGTCGCATTTACCTCAGGAGGACGTATTTTTAGCGATGAAATAATAGTTGCAACAAACCATCTAAGCTTGTCTTATTCCATTAAAGTAAAAGAAAAGTTAACAGGTAGAAAAATTCTAGTTGATGAAGTCTAAGGTTATGATACAATTTAGAAGAATATCAGTATCAACGAGCGATAGAGTAGAATAGAAGTGTAATATTAGGAGATGTGTTAAATGATAAAACCAAGTAAGGTCGCAGCAAGGGCACAAAGGCTTGAGCAACAGAATTACGAGTTCAGAACATTTCTGAAAATTCATGCCGATCATAACGAATTGGATTCACAATTCTCAAAACTTCACAAAGAGCTATTTGCAAATTACGATTGTTCAAAATGTGCCAACTGCTGTAGGACATACGATGTGACGCTTGATAAGGATGAGGTTAAAAAAGTAGCAGAATTTTTTAAAAAAACAAGTGGTGAATGCTCAACAAAATATCTTTTACATGCAGACAATGATAGTAAGAAACAATACGTATTCAAGCATAAGCCATGTTCTTTCTTGGACGATGATGGGAAGTGTCAAATACAAGATTGTAAGCCTAATGTTTGCAAAGATTACCCATTTACAAACAAACCTGATAGGTTATTCAGTATGTACAGTGTTATTGATCACGCATCAGTATGCCCTGTTGTTTTTGAAATACTGGAAAGATTGAAAATAATATACGGATTTCAACCAATGTGAGTAATAAAAATTTTTAGTGTTGTTTATGATATAATATGAGTGGCAAACTGCGTCCGCATAAGCAATTAAAAAATTGTTGCATTTTTGTGGATTATTTGTTTTTATATAGTTAGCTTATTACAGATTAATTATAATATATTATTCCAATTTGGCTTTTATTTTGATTAGGTAATTATAAAATTGATTATCTTAAGGTGAATTTGCTGATTCATACTAAAAATGTCTGTTTCGGTTAAAAATCGACACTAAACGGATACTTTTATCTGAAGTCGAGGAGGTTTCGTAATTACTTATTAATTTTGATAGAAAAGAGTGATATAAAATGGATATTTCTAATAAAAGCAGAACCCGTGCTATCATCGAAAAGCACGAGTTCAAGTTCAAGAAAAAATTTGGGCAAAATTTCTTGACCGATGGCAACATTCTCAGAAAAATTATTGATGTGGCTGAATTAAACCAGAGTGCGGCAGTTATCGAAGTCGGTCCTGGAATTGGTGCTTTAACTGAATATATCGCTCGGAGTGCAGGTCAAGTTGTTGCTTATGAAATCGACGATACGCTTATCCCAATTTTAACTGAGGTTCTAGCACCTTATCAAAACGTTAAAATAATCAACGAAGATATTCTCAAAGCTGATGTCAAAACAATGATTTCAACCGATTTAGCAAAAAGTGCCGAAATCGCAGTTGTGGCTAATCTCCCATATTACATCACAACACCGATTTTGATGGGCTTAATCGAAGCGCGTTTACCGATTGACCGTTATATAGTGATGATGCAGCTTGAAGTTGCTCGTCGATTATCAGCAAAACCTGGTACGAAAGACTACAATGCTTTGTCAATTGCGGTTCAGTATTACTGTGATGTTAAAATCGCAATTAATGTTCCACGAGAAGTCTTTATCCCAGCACCGAATGTCGATTCAGCGGTTGTAGTATTAAAACGGAAACTGGTGCCACCAGTTCAAGTTGAAGATGAAGAGTTTTTCATGGAACTTGTACACGCTTGTTTTAAACAGCGGCGCAAGACGCTCCTGAATAATCTGGCGGTCTATTTCCAAACGGTCGAAAAAGAAAAAATCATTGAAATGCTTTCCGAAATCGGGATTGAACCAAGTATCCGTGGTGAGGCATTGTCAATCGAAGATTTTGCTAAGATTACCAATTTTTTCTACCAGAACAGAAAATCTGCAACCACATAAAGTGATTGCAGGTTGTTTTATTATACGCGTGTTACATCGCCAAGACGAATCCATGATAAGACTTCACCTAGTAATACTTCATTGACACCGTTATGTGTTTTGAAGTCGATAACTGGGTATGTACGACCGTGAACCCATGCTGGCATTGTTTCACCAGTTGCCCACCTTGCGACCCCATTGTTAACACGAACTCGGTCACCAACACGAACTGTTTGTGATGAACCTGACCCTGGTGGCGTTGGCGTAGTTGGTGCACTGCCTGTAAATGCGGCAATAACTGTAACTGGTTCATTTGGCATGGTGAAAGTGTATTCTTCAGGTCTGTTTTCTACGGCAGTAAATGTAACGCCTGGTTCTGATGCAGTCCATAGGATAAAGTCATTACCAGCAGCTACCCTGTGACGAACTGTAACAGGTGTTCCTGGTGCGATTCGTCGTGGTTTCAAACGGTTTACCCCTGCATTTGTTTCAGCTGGTGTTAGTACCCACTCACCATTAAGAATAGTTGCTGTATAAGGTGCCTGATAAGGGTAAGTTAACGCCACATTGTCGGCTGCAAACCATAATTGCGTTGCTGGCATCTCTGGTCTTGCTACCCCATTAATAATTGCTGCTGATTCTCTAAGAAAATCGACAAATACAAACGTTCCGCTCGTACCAATGTCACGAACCATGCGAACTGTCCCTGTCCGTCCGCGAAATGACTCTGGCAAAGTTGATGGGCTATATGGTGGATGAGGTAGAGTGGAAACTGGATTTGTGACTCTGACTGCCTCACCCTCATTAAACATTATCTCTGGAGCACGATAGTCGAACTCTGAATAAAAACTACTTGTATTAGTATAATCTAACCCGTTAAAACTAAATTGATTACTCATAAACTAAATCCTCCCATTTTCTAAAACTTAACATTATATCTTATGTAGGCAATGGTCGAGTGATTGGGCAGATGTAAATGTGTTTTTGTAAAATCTGGGTAAAATAGCCTTGTTTATGATGTTTTTGATAATTTTTCAATGTAAATCGCTTACAAGAAACATTTTCATTTGTTAACTACGGAACGAAACTTCACAAAACGACAAAAGTATGTTAAAATTTTCTAGTTCCAAATTGTGATTTTTATATATAATTTTCAAGGAGGCTATACAAAATGCCAAATCAAGTTACAAATGTTGAAGAATTAATGTCAACGCTTGAATCAATGCGTGCAGCTCAAGTTGAGTTTGCAAAATATACACAAGAGCAAGTTGACCATCTGTTTTACAAAGCAGCGATGAAAATTAACAATCTTCGTATTCCATTAGCGAAAATGGCGGTTGAAGAGACAGGAATGGGTCTAGTAGAAGATAAAATCATCAAAAACCACTACGCATCGGAAATTATTTATAACAAATACCGTGATGCCAAAACTTGTGGTATCTTAGAAGAAGATCATGCAGCAGGTGTTATACGTGTTGCAGAGCCAATCGGTGTAATCGGTGCAGTTATCCCGACAACGAACCCGACTTCAACGGCTTGTTTTAAAATCTTAATGGCATTAAAAACAAGAAATGCGATTATGATTTCCGCGCATCCACGCGCCAAGAACTGTACAAACGAAGTAGCAAAGTTAATCCGTGACGTAATCGAAGCTGAAGGAGCGCCAATTGGGTTAATCGGGTGGATTGATGCACCATCAATTGAATTAACAAATGCGGTAATGGCTGAGTCAGATATTATCCTTGCAACTGGTGGACCAGGAATGGTTAAAGCGGCTTATTCATCAGGAACGCCAGCAATCGGTGTAGGTGCTGGTAACACGCCAGTCGTGATCCATAAAACGGCTAACATCGAAATGGCTGTTAACTCGGTCATCTTATCGAAATCATTTGACTATGGTGTCATCTGTGCATCGGAGCAATCAATCATTGTTGATGAATCAATTTATGCAGATGTTAAAGCTGAATTAACAAAACGTAACGCTTTATTATTAAATAAGACGCAACTACAAAAAATCCGTGACATCATTTTAGTTAATGGTGCGTTAAACGGGAAAATCGTTGGTCAACCAGCATGGAAAATTGCGGAAATGGCTGGCTTTGAAATTGCTAAAGATGTTAAAGTATTAGTCGGAGAAGTAAGCGAAACAGACTTTGATAAAGAACCTTTTGCGCATGAAAAATTATCTGTTGTTCTTGCAATGTACAAAACTAAGTCACATAAGAATGCTATCAATATGGCACGCCATCTAGTTGAGCAAGGAGGACTTGGGCATACTTCGGTAATTTATGCTGATGAAATCGCCCAAAACGATGCAATCATGGCAATGGCTGGGCAAATGCGTACAACAACGTTTTTAGTTAACCAACCAGCGGCACAAGGAGCAATCGGTGATCTTTACAACTTCGAGTTAACACCTTCGTTAACGCTTGGTTGTGGATCATGGGGAGGCAACTCCGTTTCAGAAAACGTAGGTGCTAAGCATTTAATCAATATCAAAACAATTACGAAGAGGAGAGAGAATATGCTTTGGTTTACTGTTCCTCGTTCAACATACCACAAGTTCGGTTGTTTAAAGCACGCTTTACCAGAATTAAAAATTGAAGGTAAGAAAAAAGCTTTTATCGTAACTGACCAAGTTTTATTTGACTTAGGTTTCACGAAACCAGTAACTGATGAATTAGATAAATTAGGAATTGCTTATACAGTATTTACGGAAGTAAACCCTGATCCATTAATCTCTGATGTAATGAAAGGTAAGGCAGCAATGGACGCATTTAGTCCAGACGTAATTTTAGCTGTTGGTGGTGGTTCACCAATGGATGCAGCGAAAATTATGTGGGTATTACATGAGTATCCAGACACGAACTTTGAAGACTTAGCGGCACGTTTCATGGATATCCGCAAACGTGTTCATAAGTTCCCAAGACTACGTCAAAAAGCGACATTAGTATGTATTCCTACAACAGCGGGAACAGGTTCAGAGGTGACACCATTTGCGGTAATCACTGACGATGAGACTGGTGTTAAATATCCAATTGCTGACTACGAATTAACGCCAGATATGGCAATTGTTGACCCAGCACTAATGTTAACAATGCCAAAATCAGTATGTGCGGCATCTGGGATTGATGTATTAACCCATGCAATGGAATCTTTAGTATCAACTGTTGCTACTGAATATACAATCCCATTATCATTACAAGCTGCGAAGTTAGTATTCGATTATTTACCAGAATCTTACAACGGTGGAGCAGAGGCAATCGTTGCCAAAGAAAGAATGGCTAACGCATCTTGTATCGCTGGGATGGCATTTGCAAATGCCTTCTTAGGTATTTGCCACTCAATGGCTCACAAAATTGGCGCTAAATTCCATATCCCACATGGTATTGCGAACGCAATGTTAATGAACGAAGTTATCCGTTATAATGCAACGGATCAACCATTCCGTCAAGGAACATTTTCTCAATACCATGCACCGAAAGCAATCGAAAGATATGCACAATTCGCTGATTACATGGGAATCGCTGGTATCACAGACATGGATAAAATCGAAGGATTAATTGCAAAAATCAATGATTTGAAGAAAGCTCTTGATGTTCCAATGTCAATCAAAGATTACGGTGTATCAGAAAAAGACTTCGTTGCTGTTGTTGATCAATTAGCAGAAGAGGCGTTTGATGATCAGTGTACTGGTGCTAACCCACGTTACCCATTAATTGCCGACTTAAAGCAAATTTACCTCAATGCGTTCTATGGTGAAACAAAGCGAGTTCAAATCTAAAAATTCTAAAACACTTTTGGTATGCGTGTTTGACCAAGTTAAATGATAGTGAAACGTTGGTCGGATTCGACAATCACAGTTTCCTTGTGAAGAATGAGCTAAAATAACCAATCATAGCTAGATAATCAGTTCCTTGTGAATTTGATTATCTAGTTTTATTTTAGGTGAAATTTTTGTGAAAAATGATTTTGAAGTATGGCTTTTTGGGTCGGAATATGATAAAATTACTCTTGCAAAAGATGTAAAGTTTTTTATGTTTCCCAACCTAAAAGGGGTTGATATAGATGAAATTTCCATGGCTAAAGTCTAATTACGATCGCTTACTGATCGGTCTTTTAGGCTTATTATTATGCGTTGTTTTAATCGGTGTCGCTGATTTTTCGCATATCAATTCCGAACAAATTTTTGATGTTGAACGTGGACGGGTGATTTATGTTATATCGGAAAACTTATGGCAAGATTATTATATTCCGACGCTCGAAGTTGGCTCGCAGATGGTTGAGATTGAGGTGTTGAGTGGGACGTTTGCTGGTGAGCAGTTGGTCATCTGGCATCAGTTAACTAGGTTTCATAATTTTCATTTGACGGATGGGATGGCGGTTTTAGTTTCACTTGCTCCAGGTACGACGGTATTGACCCCGTATGATATTGCGGTTTATAGTCCAACACGTGGTTCTGTTTTAATAGTCGTTTTAGTAATTTTAGCAGTTGGTCTGTTAGTAGTTGGTCGATCCAAAGGGTTTTACGCACTTGTTTCGTTAGTGTTTACTTTTATTGTGATTATTTATTTTTTGATTCATGGGATTGTGTCTGGTGGGAGTCCGGTTTTCTTGGCAATTGTCAGTTCGCTCTTGATTATTACGTTTGCGACTGGGATGATTAGTGGGGTTTCTAAAGAAACGCTGGCGGCTGTCGGTGGGGCAGTCATTGGGTTGTTAGCTGCTGGTTTATCGAGTTTTATTATTGGGAATGTAACCCGAATTTCGGGGATTCATCTTGACGGGGTGCGACAGGTTCTTTATCATACGCCGCTGGCAACGATTATCGGGATTCAAGATTTGTTTTTTGCGGTGGTTATTATTGCGACAACGGGGGCGATGATTGATTCGAGTATCTCAATTGCATCGTCGGCATTTGAGTTGAATGCCCAATCGAAAAAGATGAGTTGGCGTAAGTTATATCAAAGTAGTATGCAGATTGCTCGTAGCGTGCTCGGGGCGAATGTTAATACGTTGATACTGGCGTTTGCGGGTACTTCATTGGTGACGTTGTTGTTGATTGTATTGTTTGGGTTTCCGACCTTGCGAATTATCAATCTTGAATTGGTTGCGATTGAAATTATTCTTGGTGCTTCAGCAACGATTGGGATGCTAGTTGGAATTCCTGCAACAGCGTTCTTCGCTTCTTTCCTTGCAGCACCTGAAAAGCGAGGTGGGCGCAAATGAAGATAAGTAATTTTGTTAATCAAGATATCTTTACCAAAACTACCAAAACGTTACGTAGTAAAGATTTTATTTTCTTTGTTGTGACTGTTTTGATCATGGTAATCATGGTAATTTTTGGCAGTCGGTCGTCATTATGGCAGACTCCTGAACGTAACCCCACTGATGCGCATTTTTTAAGTGGTCGGGTGCGTGAAGTTATTGAGGATAATACTGGTGTTAACGAAGTTGGTGCTCGGGTTGGCACGCAATTACTACGAGTTGAGTTGCGACAGGGTGAGCATCGTGGCGAAACGATTACGGTGCAAAATCGGTTATTTCCGATTGAACATGCTATTCATGCACAAATTGGTGACCGTGTGCTTGTATTCTTTCAACCCGGTTCTGCCGATTCGCTCGAAGGGTATTTCTCGCATTTGCAAAGTTATGACCGAACAATCGGGATTTATATTATCATCACGGCATTTGTCGCATTGTTAATCACTGTTTTTGGAAAAAGTGGTCTGCGGGCAGCATTTGGATTGGTATTTACCATCGTGATGTTAGTATTCTTCCTGTTACCATTGGTAGCACTTGGTTTTCCACCAGGAATTTTAACAGTGTTGAGTGCAGTTGTCATCGTCATTGTTTCGATTATTGCCATTATGGGCTTTGGTAAGAAAACACTCGCTAGCATTCTTGGTAGTTGTTTTGGGATTTTGTGCTATGTGTTATTTTATTTTTTAATTACTTTTGTTTTACGACTGGATGGCTTTAACATTTCGCAAATTGATACCTTAATTATTGCAGGAGTGGGGATTGGCGTTCGGGAACTTTTGTTCTCATCAATTCTAATTACATCTTTAGGGGGCATCATGGATGTGGCGGTCTCGTTAGCATCGGCGATCTTCGAGTTAAGTCAATCGTTGAAAAAACCGACGTTTAAGGTGTTATTAAAATCTGGGATGAAAGTGAGTCGCGATATTATTGGGTCATCGGCTAATACTTTGATTTTAGCCTTTACTGGGTCGTTCTTGATTAGCTTAATTTTATTTGCGATTACCAACACAAATTATCAAGTGCTGGTAAATCGCGTTGATATTGGGATTGAAATTCTCCGAGCGTTCGCCGCATCGAGTGCGATGATTGTCTGTGCACCAGTAACTGTGTTGATTAGTGCTTCAAAGTTTGCAAAAAGTTAATCAAAATTATTAAAACGGAAAATCCAGTTTAACTGGTCGTCGTGGCTTTCATATTACTCACTCTTCGCAAAGAAGTTGAACCATTTACTAGAATCGTTCAAGCCATTGGTTTCGACCAGTGTTTAACTAACATTCAACTTCTGGGGGTCACTACATAAAGAGAAAGTACTAGGGGAAATGAGCTTTGAAATAAAAGGTGATTTTCTTAGGCAATTGCGAAATGCCACTCAAATCGTTATTAAAAGGTTAAAATCATCGGAATCATGATTGATTTGAGTGGCATTTCGCAATTGTCTATAGATTTATCCCAGTTTAGGATAAATCTAATTATACGAGGAGGTGGATTGGCAATTTGTAGTTGTTAAGGGTATCAAAGTTATTACAATAAGTTTTTATTGAAAGTTTTATGAAAGAGGAGACATAAAAATATGAAACGTAATAAATTTGGTTATAAATTTGTTAGTGTTGTAATGACGCTTGCAATGTTACTAGATTTGGGAGGTCTGTTTTTGAGTTTATCAATCGTTGCACATGCTGCGCCGGCAACCGGAGTTTCTGTGCAACCTGCGAATAACACAATAGCGCTAGATTATCGGAATTTATCGTTAAATCCGGGGGGCAAGGTCGAAGAGATGCGCTTTACTTGGCATTCAACGCATGAGCAGGTGACTCTTGTAATCGAGAACCCAAATGGTGTGAATTGGGAAATTCCATCAACGGGTCGTCCAGCGTATGTTCATGGTGGTATTGGGGTAATGGGGGTTACTACTAACTTAATGCCAACTCGCCCTGGTCGTACTTATTTTGTGCACCAAGTTGCGGTTTATGATTTAGCACCTAGTACAACATATACGTATTACTTAAGCTGGAGTGGTGGAAGTAGTACTAGTAAAACATTTAGAACTGGTGGTGCATCTGGTGAGGCTACGAGTTTCCAGTTCTTGATTGCTGGTGATCCGCAAATCGGTGCGGGTGATGGCTTATCGCCAATCGGAATTGTGGAGGCAACTCGTGATGGTCATTATTGGGCAAATACACTCGATGTCGCCCTAACTGCCTTTCCAAATGTTGATTTTGTATTATCAGTAGGTGACCAGATTCATTCATCAAATAGTACTCCTAATGATCCGATTTCCCATGTTGTGGTTAGTCAGTATCGTCATGACCGACTTTTTGCGAGCTCACGTTTACATAGTTTACCAGTTTTAGCGGTTGTTGGTAACCATGATGGTTGGACATTTGATGATAATAATGCAAATATTCGTCTGTGGCCAATGCACTATAATATTCCAGCACCAGATAGGGTTGGTCGTAGCACTGAACATCCGAATATCTTCCGTCACAGTGGCGAAATGTATACACAATTGGATTATTGGGTACGCTGGGGTGACACGCTGTTTTTCGTCTTAGATTCAAATGGTGGAAATGATGCTGTTCATCGTGTTATGACTGGTGAACGCCTTGCATTCCTAGAAGATGCTGTTGCTTTAAACCAAGATGCGACTTGGAAAGTCGCAACGTTTCATCATCCAGCGTTTTCAGTTTATCGGATTGCGAGCGCACCCGAAAAAACGCAGATTATTAACAACTTCTTGCCACATCTTGAGCGGTTAGGGTTTGATATTATTCTCAATGGTCATGCGCACACTTATAGTCGTTCACACCATATGATTGGGGCTGAACCGCAGCTTGAACAGCAGTTTTTAGATGCAAATGCTAATCTTGTGACTGAAATGACAAATGCGGTTTTAGATCCAATTGGAATTGCTCATATTGATTTTAACTCAGCATCTGGTAGTGGTTTTTATAATGTATCATGGATGCCACGACCATATATTGCTGTTTATAACCAGAACTTCTTACGTAATTTTTCGATTGCTGATGTTACTGAACATACATTCTCGGTACGGACTTACCAGTTAAACGATGATGGTACACGTTCGTTAGTTGATATTTATACGATTGTTCGTAGTGATAACGGAAATGTACCAGCAGCGGTAACAAGTTTACCGCAAATGACTGACCCATTAAATCAACAAATTTTCGAGCGAATTACTGAAATTGATCCGATTGTTGTTCTTAATGAAGATGCGGTTGCTGGAGTTGATTACTTTGGTTTGCCTACGACCGTTGGTATTGAAACTAACCTCTTTAACAATGTTAGTGGTAATACTTCTAATTTACGTAATCCGAACCAAGGTGCGATAGATGGCGATTTCTATTGGACAATCGTCAGGACACCAAGAGCGGATGTTACTTGGGAAGTTGTTGCTCCAGATTTTGTTCCCGATTATAACGGTTTGCAAAATGTCCAAATTCGTGGGACTGTTGATCCGATTGACTTACCAACCGAGATTATTAACCCAGCTAATCTGCCACTGATCGTTTATGTTCAAGCAACAATTCTCCCATCTGGCGCAGTAGCACCAGGGTATATCGCCCGTTGGATGCAACACGAAGAAAGCCCTCTATTTGGAATGCAAGCCTATTTTGAAGCGGCTAATCCGAGTGGTGGCAATGCTCGTGTTGCTCGACTATTACCAACGTATGGGACGGCGGAACCAATTCGTTTCTTTGTTGGTGGTACTTCCCGTAATTTTAATTGGAGCTCGGGAGCTCCAACAATTGTTACGCCAGGGGGGAATGGCATTAATCCTGGTTCTGGACTCGCAAATTTAAGTGAGCCAGCGTTTTGGCATACTTCGTTCTCGACAATTGGTCGTGCTAATATTGAAGTTGCATTTGATTTTAGGTCTGACCCAGCTGGAACAGGAAATCTTAACAATGGTCCGCGTGACTGGCAATTAGAATTTTCCTTTAATAATGAAGACTGGACACCAGCAGGAGCTCCGATTACGTTAACAGGATTTTGGGATGCTGGTATTACTAGAACATTACCAGCAGTCGCTGATAATCAACCGATTGTCTATCTTCGTTGGTTGATGGTAGGTAGTCATGCAGTTGGTGGTGGTACAATTTCGGCAACAGCTCGTAATCATATGCGTAATATCCGACTTCGCTCAACCAATATTTTCGGTGTTGTTCACGAGGAAGGTGCCCAGCGGATTGATGTTTTAATGTTTAATGATTTCCACGGTCATGTTGAGGCTTTACAACCAGTGCCAGAAAATCCAGGTGCGGCTAGACTCACCGCTTTCATTGAGTATCAACGGTCGCAAAATCCAAACCCAAACAACGTAATTGTTGTTAGTGGCGGGGATGAATTCCACGGTTATGCGGTTTCAACCTTAACGAATGGAAATCCAACTTTAACAATGATGGCTTATTTAGCAAGTAACTCACCGGCACAACGTAATAGTGGAATTCATGTTGCTTTAGGGAATCATGAGTTCTCATTTGGTCATGATCGCGCCCGTGAATTTGGCGAAAGTTATATTAACATCAATGGAACTGATCAACGTTCGGCGACCTTATTAGCCGCAGATTTATTCAATGCTCCTTATGCACCAGGTACGAGACCAGATTTCATTGAACCATTTGATATCGTTACGTTTGATGATGATGATCATAATATTACGATTGCGTTAGTTGGTTTAATGACCAGTAATATGCACAATGTTGTTAGCGGTTGGGGAACGAGTGGATTAGAAGCACGAACCCCAGCACCAGGTAATCCAATTGCATACCGACAAGCTGTGGCAAGCTTAATTGCTTATTTACGAAATGAGCGGGGCGTTAATGCGGTTATTGCGGTTACGCATATGGGCGGTAATCATGACTCAACGACTTATATTGCCCAACATCTCGATTTTGATGGGATTGTTAGTGGTCATATTCATACGCGTGTTCACCGACGTGTTAATGATACGCCAATTATTGAAGCTGCCACTGCTGGTCGTGCTCTTGGTCGTTTCAGTTTGATTTTTGATGAGGATGAAAACTTGATACGTGTTGATAGTTGGTTATCAGAATCAGGTCAAATTGCGGAATTCAATCGGGATATGGCAGTTTACGCTGGAGTTGAAGAACATTATGATAACATGACTAGGTTAATGCAACCGTTCTTAGATGAGACTTATGACGAACTACATCGTCCACGGGGACCACACGGGATTTATTTCAACAACCGTGCGAGTCGTGATTTATGGGTTAGTCGTTTAGTATTTGATTATGTTACGCGTTGGGCTGCTGGAAACGGCACCATTGGCGATTTTATCGGGATTTCCAACGGTGGTGGTTGGCGAAATACTGGTTTTTGGCCACGTAATGCCGATGACCCAACCAACATGGCGGAATTAATTTCGACGATGCCATTTGATAATAACGTTTTAGTATTCAGGATGCACGGTCAAGATGTTTTAAGTTTGATTAATGCAGCTGGTTTAACTGGTGAACAAGTTCGCACAGGGGTTCACCAAGTTGGTAATTATTGGTACGTAACCGCATCGGGAATGCGAATTTTAAATAACCGTTCGCAAGAATTCAATGTAATCGGCTCTAACTTTACGTTTGGTGGTATTAACGAAGTTGGCGGTGATAATTACCCGTGGCCGGGCAATAGCCGTGGTAATCTGCTCGGAATGTCAGTGCTTGATCCTGATGGACCACGTGTTGTTATGCGAAACGGATCAACAATCACATGGAATGACCTCCAAGCGTTGTCGACATCTGCTGATGCATGGGAAGAACTTGGTGTAACGATGATTCGGAATGCACTACTCGCTTCAACCATCTTTAGAGAGACAACACCAAGCGACCAATGGCAAGCAGAATTAACGGTTACCGCAACTAGTGGCGGAACAGCTGAAATTACATCCCCATTCGCACTAGGCGACCGTTCAAGGAATATGAATATCATCCCACAATGGGTAACAGTCGCTGCTAATCCAACAAGTGGTTATGACTTTATTGGTTGGTATAATGGTACGACCCGCATTTCTGAAGAAGTGGTACATAGCTTTACAATTAAAGCAAATACGACACTTGAAGCCAGATTTGTGCCAAGTCAATTAGTTGTAGTACCACCGATTAGCATTCGTGAAGCCCGTGAAACTGACCTTGGCGAAGTCGTCACTGTTCGTGGGATTGCAACCGCAGTTTATTCAACCAATGCAGTCAATAACAACGCATTCTTTTTACAGAGCGTTGATGGTACGACCGATCTTGATGGGATTCTCGTTATGTTAACTGCTACTAACGCTGTAGCTGATCCACAAGCTGGTACTTTTATTGGACATTACGTTGAAGTAACAGGTATTAGACAACGTCCAACTTCATTAGCTGGTTTCCAAGGTATTGATAATATCAATACATCAGGAGCTGGTCATGGTGTTGAAATTCTTGAACCAGCTGCTTTACCAACTCCAGTCGTCGTTAATTCACTTGATGACCTAGTTGAATTAGCTGGTCAATCACGACCATTCAGCTCGATGCTAATTTCACTTGCAGAGCCAATTCAAATTTATAGCTTATCAACAACTGCTCAAGGAAATACGCCAATTCGTGGTTATAATTGGCCGACAGCTGGTAGTGGGGTAATTACTGGTAATAATCCTGACGGGCCACCGCGAATGAATACAAACAGTGCTATTATAAATACTGGTAGTTCACTAGGCGGATTTAGCGAGGGTCAATGGGTTTACGTTGACCGTGCCATCGTTCACTGGTGGTCAGGTCGAAATGAAATCCAATTACGGATAATTCCAGGTGATACGAATGCTTTACGGGCAGCACCGACCCCAGGTATTGTCGACGGAACGATTGCGGCATGGGCAAATGCAAACTTAGCTGCCGATCGTGGTATTAATTATCCACCAATCACGGGTTCAGCCTCATTTAATCTACGTTGGAATGTTGAGCTTGGTCTTTTGGCAACCCCTGGGACTGCGAGATTAAACTTTATTGATAATGACGGAGCAAGAATACTAGCAGCTGGTTCTGGGGGAATTAATGCTGGCAGTGCATTAGAAGAAGGGATGTACTGGTTAACTGAAATTTCAACAATTGGTCTAAAAGACATTACTGTTGAATGGAACTTTAGGTCATCTGACACTGGACCACGTGATTTCCAGTTAGAATATTGTGTTGATGAATGTAATGACACCACGAACTGGAACTATGCTGGCGAACCAGTTGAAATTGTAACTGTTGATGATGACGTGAATGGATCTTCACGTTTTATAAGAAATTTACCAGTAACTGCCGAAGGGCATCGCAACCTCCAATTACGTTGGCGAATTTCATCAAATAGAGGTGTAACCAGTAGTCAAATTTTATCTTATGGAACTAACCAAATCGGTAATATTCGCATTTGGGGGAGCGAAGATATCGTTGATGTTGATACTGATGCACTAGTAGCACTTATTGCAATCGCAGGTACTCGAGTTGAACAGCATTACACGCCAGAATCTTGGGCACCATTTGCGAGTGCATTAGCAGCAGCCCAAGTATTGGTTGCAAATCCAACGACTCAAGAAGCGGTTGATAATGCTTATAATGTATTAACTGCATCAATTGCTGGTTTAGTAGAAGTGATTGATATTACAGCCCTTTCGGCACTTATTGCAGTAGCTGGTACTCGAGTTGAACAGCATTACACACCAGAATCTTGGGCACCATTTGCGAGCGCATTAGTAGCAGCCCAAGCATTGGTTACAAATCCAACGACTCAAGAAATGGTTAATAATGCTTATAATGTATTAACTGCATCAATTGCTGGTTTAGTTGTGCGAGCTGATTTTACAGTATTACAGTCCTTAATAACTAATGCTCAAGAACGTATTGAAGTAAATTATACACCAAATTCTTGGGCACAACTTGCAAATGCAATAATTGCCGCACAAGGAGTGTTAAATAATTTAAATGCAACCCAAGCAACGGTTAATGCAGAGGTAACAGTCCTTGAAAATGCAATTGATGCACTAGTTGTAAGGGCGGATACTACGGTACTTAGCGCATTAATCACCGAAGTTGAAAGTTTAGAAGAAAATGACTTCAAGACAGAATTATTATGGTTGGAATTTAAAACTGCTTTGGACGCAGCTAGGGTATTACTAACTAATCCGAATGCAATGCAAGCAGATGTTGATGCTGCCTTAATAGCATTACAAGATGCCTTAACTGGTTTAACTGATGGCGTGGTTTATAAAACAGCACTTCAAAACTTAATAACTGAAGCCCTGACACGGATTGAAACAGATTATACGCCTGATACTTGGCATCATTTTGTGAATGTATTATCGGGTGCTCAAACTGTGTTGGCAGATGATAATGCAACTCAAGTAGATGTTAATAATGCTGTTACAGAATTATCGGCAGCGATGGCAAATTTACAACGGATTGTTAACCGCAGTGTACTATCGGATTTAATTGATTCAATTAGTGCCGAAAACTTAGTTGAAGATAACTTCACACCGTTAACGTGGACACCGTTTAGAACTGCACTAACCAATGCAAATGCAGTTCTAGTAAATCCTGATGCAACGCAAGCACAAGTTGATGAGGCAGTTGCACGATTAACAGCAACCCGTGAGGGGTTAGTTGCAAGAGCTAATATTGAAGTACTTCAATTAGCAATAAATGAGGCGTTAATGCGAGTGCAAGCGAATTACACGCCTGCTACTTGGACAGCATTTGTGAATTCATTATCGGTAGCTCAAGCTGTGCTTGGTAATGCAAATGCAAGTCAAACCCAAGTTGATGATGCTGTTGCGGCATTAATTGCAGCAGGTAATTCTTTAGTTGAAGTTGGAGCAACGCCACCTGTTGATAATGTGGCACTAATGGCATTAGTTGCAATAGCAAATGCTAGAGTGCAAGCAAATTATACAGTAGCATCTTGGACACCTTTTGTCTCTGCACGAACAACAGCACAAAGAGTATTAAATAATCTAAATGCAACGCAAGCGGAAGTTGACGCAGCTTACAACGCATTGCGGATTGCTCTTGGTGGTTTAGTTAGAGTATCAACGCCTCAACCACCGCAACCACCACAACCTCCTACTAATGGTTGGAATCTGAATAGTAATGGCGAGTGGTCTTTCTACCAAAATGGACGTCCGCAAACAGGATGGGTGCAAACGGGTGGTAGTTGGTTCTTTATGAATCGTCAAGGTATTATGCAAACTGGCTGGATACGTTCAGGTGGCAGCTGGTACTTTATGAATAACTCGGGTCGTATGCAAACTGGTTGGATTAATGATGGTCAAGGTTGGTACTTCTTGAGTAATACGGGAATCATGCAAACTGGTTGGGTACGAAGTGGTAATAATTGGTATTTTATGAACAACCAAGGACGTATGCAAACTGGATGGGTACGTTCAGGTAGGAGCTGGTACTTTATGAATAACTCAGGTCGTATGCGAACTGGTTGGATCAATGATGGTCAAGGTTGGTACTTCTTGAGTAATGCAGGAATCATGCAAACTAGTTGGGTACGAAGTGGTAATAATTGGTATTTTATGAACAATCAAGGACGTATGCAAACTGGATGGGTACGTTCAGGTAGGAGCTGGTTCTTCATGAACAACCAAGGACGGATGCAAACTGGTCGAGTTGTTATTGATGGCATTCCCAATCAATTTGATAAGGATGGTCGTTGGAACCGTTGAGGATAGATTTTAATTGATTTTTAATATGATGATTTGAAACTAGGTAATCAGTTCTTTGGAATTTGGTTATCTAGTTTTTCATATTTTCATGAATTTTTTCATGAATTTTCCGATTAAAATGGTCATAAACTTTATGGGTAGAGTTCATGTCCAAGGGGAAATGTGTGATGAAAAAATGGATGGCTAAGTTGCTTGTAACAGGGGTTTTGGTATTAGCGGTCGTACCAAATGTTTTAAGGGTTGAGGTTTTAGCAGTTGGGGATATTACTTCAAAGTGCGGGATTTTGATGGAGCAGACGACGGGACGGGTTTTATTTGAAAAGTGTGCTGATGACGCGTTGTACATTGCGAGTATTACGAAGATTTTGACGGCGATTGTTGCGATTGAGAATGCGGATTTGGATGCGTGGGTACAGATTACGACGGAGGATACTTATCAAGTTGGTTCTTCGTTATATATGGTTGCTGGGGATCGGATGCGTTTACGTGACCTTTTGTACGGGTTAATGTTGCGATCGGGAAATGATGCGGCGTGGGTGATTGCGCGGCATGTCGGTGGTGATGTTGATACGTTTGTGCGAATGATGAATGAGTTAGCGCATGACCTTGGGATGACAAATTCGAGTTTTCAAAATCCATCAGGACTCGATGAAACAACGTTTAATTTATCGACAGCGCGCGATATGGCATTAATACAGCGATATGCGATGCACAATCCAATTTTTCGTGAGATTTCGGGGGCGAATGTGCACCGAGCAACTTCTGAGCAGGGGAAAGGTTTTACATGGCGTAATAAGCATCGTCTCGTAAATGGACGTTATGAATACACGGTTTCGGGAAAAACAGGTTTTACAAAACAGGCACGTCGGACGCTGGTTTCATCGGCTAATAATGATGACTTGGAGTTAATTGCCGTCACGTTACGTGGTGGTGATGATTGGCATGACCATATTAGGATGTTTGATTATGGATTTAGAAACTTCAATATGCACCAAGTGACGGATATCGGACAATTACAGTTTTTAGAGCAAGAAATCTTTGAATTGACTGGACTTGATCGACTGTTTGTCCGTGAAGCAAGAAGTGTTTTAGTTAGAAATGACGGTTCAGAAACAGTTAGAAAACACCTTGTTTTATCGACCGATGATACATGTTCATCAGTTGGAACTTTAGAAATCCTTGTCAATGACGTTGTGGTTGATACACTTCCTGTTTATGAGTTTGCGGAATTACCAGTTGGTAGTTGGTGGGAGCGACTGATAAATTGGATTGTGGGGAGTTAGATAATGTTCACGCAAGAATCAAAAATCATCTTTTTTTTACCAATTTCAACTAGAAACAGCGTTAAATTTCCTTATGGTATGCCCGATATCATAAGGAAATTTTTTGCCTTGTTCTAGCTGGAATAGCCTAAAAATCTGTTATTTTGACGATTTAGTTTTGATCGTTTTTACAAGTAGGTCATGCTTGATTTACTATTAATGTCAAGTAATTGGGGATAAATTCAGGAAAAAGTAAAAGATAAGTGTTATAAAATATTATGATTAAGAATTAGTAGCTTGCCCATTTGGTCAATCTGTTTTTCAGCATGATTTACTTCGCCACGCTAAGGCATTACGTCAAGTCTTAAAATGGCTTTTTCAAATTATCTATCAATTATATTTGTCTTTATTTCTGTGTGAAAAAGAAAACCGATTCACCCGTTAAAACCAAAGCTACTAGCTAACGAAAATGCAGATTGTCCTAAAGTCCATACCTCATTAATTTTTTCTTATTGCAAAAAAGGACAAACTATGATAAAATCAACAAATAAAGTATTGACACGAAGTGGAGGTCTTGATATGCTTAGAACAGAACAGAACAGAACAGAACAGAACAGAACAGAACAGAACAGAACAGAACAGAACAGAACAGAACAGAACAGAACAGAAC